>Ga0326597_10000086_pt1 | contig 157901 bp, 120 predicted proteins | sample RVTome_12_FD_203789 | JGI IMG/M metagenome (GOLD analysis project Ga0326597, IMG submission 203789) | Soil microbial communities from uranium-contaminated site in the Upper Colorado River Basin, Wyoming, United States - RVT100D185 | ecosystem: Environmental > Terrestrial > Soil > Contaminated... | reverse complement strand
ATCCCCTCAGCCGTGATGCGATCGAGCCAACTTCCGCGCTCAACGCCATTCCAGGGGGCCCTCGCAAGTCAATCAAATCGGCAAGACCAGCCGCCGGACCCGTCAAAAAGCGTGGGAAGCGACACCGAGCAGAAAAAACGGTGCAATCAGCTGTCGGGTACCCAGCGAACCCGGATCGTACTCGGTGATTTCCGAAAACAGTACGAAATCGCTATCCTGGGTGAAGTGCAGTTTCTCGCTCTTGGTGACAGCGGCTTCAAGCTCACGATCATAGAGCTCCGTCGGTGCTTCCAAACCCTCGATCGAAGTAGCAGGCTGAAAGCGCAGGGATGTCAGGTTGAGGTTACCGGCCGAGGCGTCGGGCGATAGCTCAAACCTGCTGTTGGCACATCCCGCCACGAAGATGAGTGCGGCAACCGCGGAGAAGAGGACCTTCGTCCTGGTCATGGCTGGAACTCCTGTGTGTTGCTTGTCAAGAAAGCCAGTGAGCAGACGCTGAACTCGGAGGCTCCGGATCGTGGGCTCGATTCTCCTCGATCAGGAGCTCACCAATGCCGAACGGAGGGCGCCCCGAACCCGGACCTCCTTTTTTGAGGGTGGATCGGGCTTTTTGGGTAGCCGGACAACCACGGCCGGTCCGGAGGCCCCGCCCCCCCCCAGAGGCGCCCGTCCGGCGGCCTCGGCGTCCCGTCGGCGCCGTGTACCCCACCGAAGAGCGGGGCTAGGGCCGCCCCGGAGGCACGGAGGGGCGGCAGCAGGAGAGTCGACATGAACCCGGGTGCCCCCCCTCCGAGATGGATGGCGGGACCACTATCTCGCTTCGTGTCAGCCACTTAGACACCGGTCGTTGATTGCCTTCGACGACTCGAGCTCTAATGGGCCGCATGGAGAACGGACAAAACGAGACGACGCGGCTTCTGGAACGCTGGTACCAGGGGGATGACGCTGCGCTCACAGCTCTCTTGCAGCGCCATCTGCCCACGATCCGGGCAATGGTGCGCAAGCGCACGAGTGCCTACCTGAGGAAGCGGGAGGAGACTGGCGACTACGTTCAGGAGGCGGTTCTCAAGTTCCTGCGCGCCGGACCCAGCGTGCGCATCGAGAGCGAGAAGTCACTCTGTGCCTTCTTGGCGCGAGTGGTCGAGAACATGCTCCGTGATCGGTACGACTACTACATCGCACCAAGAAGGGGTCGGTCACGCCCGATTACGCTTTATACACAGGCGGGAACGACAGATACGACACCTTCGGAAATCGTGGGTGAGGAAGAAGAACATCATCTGGTGAGGGCAGCCATGGAGTTTCTCCAGCCCGCGGACCGGGAGATCGTCTTTCTCCACCGGTGGGAGAAGAAGACCTACGTCGAGGCCGGGGCCGTCCTGGGAATCTCGCCTGATACAGCGGCCAAGCGCTTCAGTCGAGCGATGACGCGGCTCTCGGGGGTTGTGCGAAGGCTTCGCCTCGGCCAGCTGGATCCGCTTCTCGTCGAAACGGCCGCATTGGAAGCGGAATGAGTGACGAGAAGACCACGCCCGCCGACGGGGCACCGGAATCCGATATCGAGGCCCTACTCGCCAGGTTCGCCTCGGCACACTATGCCGGACGCAGCCCTGACCTCGAGGCTTTTTGCCGCGCGCATGACTCTTCGGGTGACGAGCTGCGGGCACGGATCGAGGCATTCCTCCAGACAGACAGGCAGTGTCATCCGGAGACGGAACGGATTCCCTCATCGATTGGTCACTTCAAGATCCGCTCGGTCCTGGGCGAGGGGGGTATGGGGGTCGTCTACCTTGCCGAACAGGAAGGGTCCATTCGGCGACGGGTCGCCCTGAAGGTCATCAAGCCCGGGATGGGCAGCAAGGCCATCATCGCCCGGTTCGAGGCAGAGCGCCAGGCGCTTGCCCTGATGGACCACCCGACCATCGCCAAGGTCTACGAGACGGGAACGACCCCGGAGGGTCAGCCGTTCTTCGCCATGGAATACGTCCATGGGACCTCGATCACGGACTACTGCGATCGCGAGAATCTTTCCTTGAAGGATCGGATCGGGATTTTCATGGAGGTCTGCCACGGCGTCCAGCATGCCCACCAGAAGGCGGTTATCCATCGCGATCTGAAGCCATCGAACATCCTCGTCACCGAGAACGAGGGAAAGCCCGTTCCCAAGATCATCGACTTCGGGCTGGCCAAGGCGCTCGGGCAGAAGCTGACGGAGATGAGCCTTTTCACCGAGCAGGGGATGCTCGTCGGGACGCCGGAGTACATCAGCCCGGAACAGGTGGACCCGACGGCCCGCGATGTGGACACGAGAACCGACATCTACTCCCTCGGGGTGATCCTCTACCGGCTCCTGACGAGCACTCTGCCCTTCGAGATGGAGGATCTCAGGAAGGCGGCGCAGCTTGCCGCCCTCCAGGCGATCCGCAAGCGGATCTGTGAAGAGGAGCCGCAGAAGCCGAGCACGCGGGTCAGCAGCAGCGTGAACATCGGAGCCGAGGCGGCACGAAAGCGGCGACTCGATCCTTCGACCCTGACGCGCCGTCTCCGGGGAGACCTCGACTGGATCACCATGAAGGCTCTGGAGAAGGACCGGGCGCGGAGGTACGCGACGGCAACCGAGCTCGCGGCGGACCTACGGCGCCATCTCGATCACGAGCCGGTGACCGCTGGCCCGCCGGGTACCGCGTATCGGTTGAAGAAGTTCGTGAGAAAGAATGCCGCGACCGTCGTGGCGCTCGCGGTGATCTTCCTCGCCGTTCTTGCCGGAGGAGCCACGGCGACGGCCTTCTACTTCCGGTCCGAGAGAGACCGCAATCTGGCCGACGAAAGGAGGATCGAGGCCGAGAAGGCGACGGCGCGGGAGACCGAGGCAAAGGAGAGGGAGGCAGAGCAGAGGAAAGAGGCCGAGAACGCCCGCACTCTTGCCCAGGAGAAGGAGAAGGAGGCCGTCGCGGCAAGGAACGAGGTTCTCCGGCTGGCGGACATCAAGCGTCTCCAGGCGCGCGTCGCCGAGGCGGACGAGCTGTGGCCCGCGTACCCGGACAAGATCGGTGCGATGGAGAACTGGCTTGCGAGGGCGGACGAGCTGGTGCGGAACCTCCCGACCCACCGGGACTCCCTGGCAAGGCTCCGCGAGGAGGCCATCGAGAGGCCTACTGCTCCGGACGGTGAACCGAGCGATGGCGCGACAACAGAAGGTGAGGGAGCCCAGGAGGCGGAGCTCAGCGGCGGTTCCCGGGAATCCGGGCAATGGAGATTCGCCGACACCGAGACCCAGTGGCGCCACGACGTCCTCGTCGAGCTCACCGACGGACTCGTGCTCTTCCTGGATACCGCCCCCGCCATCGGAGCGATGGCCAGCGTCAAGGAGCGGCTCGCGTTTGCGCGTACCGTGCATCAGGAGACGATCGAGAAGTACGACGTCGAGTGGGAGGAGGCGATCGCCTCCATCGCCAACGTCGAGGAGAGCCCCGCCTACCACGGGCTCCGGATGAAACCCCAGATCGGGCTCGTGCCGATCGGGAAGGATCCGGCGTCGGGTCTCTGGGAGTTTGCGCACATCCAGACCGGCGAGATCCCCGACCGGGACGAGGAGGGGAAGATCCTCCTCACCGGGGAGACGGGGCTCGTCTTCGTCCTGATCCCGGGAGGAACGTTCGGGATGGGGGCGCAGAAAGAGGACGAGGACAAGCCGAACTACGATCCCCAGGCAGTGAGCTACGAGGGCCCTGCCCACCAGGTCACCCTGACCCCGTTCTTCCTGTCGAAGTACGAGATGACCCAGGGGCAATGGGAGAGGTTCACGGGGAAGAACCCGAGCCTCTACACCAGTGGAGGCCTGGTGCCGATGCCTCCCCTCCATCCGGTGGAGCAGGTGACCTGGGAGGATTGCGATCGGGTTCTCTCCCGCCTGGACCTCGCTCTTCCCACCGAGGCCCAGTGGGAGTACGCCGCGCGGGGGGGGACGACGACGGTCTGGTCGACCGGGAACGATCGGGACTCCTTGATCGGAGCGGCAAACCTCGCGGACCAGGCAGCCCAACGCGCCGGTGCCGCCTGGCCGGAGATCAAGGACTGGCCGGAGCTCGATGACAAGTTCGCCGTTCACGCTCCGGTGGGAAGCTACCGGGCCAACCCATTTGGCCTCCATGATGTCCATGGCAGTGTGTGGGAGTGGTGCCGGGATTGGTTCACGGGCTACGATCAACCCGTTCGCGATGGCGATGGTGCTCGGCTTCTCTCCGGCGGCCGCGCCCGTGTGTACCGCGGCGGCAGCTTCATCGGCCCCGCCTCGGGCGCGCGGTCGGCGATCCGCTCAAACGCCGCGCCCGAGTTCCGCTTCTCCGGCCTTGGGTGTCGTCCCTCCAGGGTCGCCACGGAATAACTTCACTACTTCACCGGATTCTTGCCGCTGACGAGGCGAACGCCCTGATTGTTTTCCTCGACAAGAAAGTGGCAGGGTGGGGGTCGGGTCTCTATGGGGAAGCCGTGTGGAACCGTTGCAGGAAACCCCCGGAGCCCCTGCCATACGCGTGAAGATTCTCACCTTCCGGTACTCGTCAACGCCGGGTGGTTTCGACGAGACCGCTCTCCAGGATTTCGTGCGGGACAAGGAGGTCGTCTCCCTCCGCGAGCACTTCTTCCGGGTGCAAGGTGTCCGCATCTCACGTGCGTCGTCGCCTACCAGGAGGAGATCGTGTCCCGGGTGGGCCCGGGGAGCTCCGTCGAGCGAACCGACGATCGACGTCACGGAGCCACCCGGCGTCGCACCGAACGGTCCGACCCGGCGGCGGGGCTCGGCGAGGCCGACCGGGCCCTCTTCTGCACCCTGCGGGAGTGGAGGGCAAAGCGAGCGCGCCAGGACGGACTCCCTCCCTACGCCATCCTGACCAACCGGGAACTCCTGGATGTCCTCGCGAAAAAGCCGGAGAGCGTCACCGCCCTCGGCCACGTGGCGGGAATCGGCCCGGGCAAGGTCGAGCGCTACGGAAAGGAGATCCTCGCCCGCCTGAACGGGAGGCCGCGCGACCCGATCGAGCCACGACCCGAGGAGACGGGCTCCCCGCAAGAGAGTGAAAACTCCGCGAGCGCCCCGGTCTCATGAGCCCGGTCCCCCTCGACCGCCCCGCGGCCAAGGAGGCCGGCCCCGAGCTCCTGGTGCTCGCCCGGTGGGAGGAGTTCACCGGCTGGCTTCTCGATCACACGGGAAGGTGGCCGAAGTCGGCGCGATTCACGCTGACACAACGGGTGGGAATCACGCCCTCGACGTGACCGAGATGCTCGTCGTCGCCCGGTACGATCCCCGGAAGCGCAGAAGCCTCCTGGAGCTGACCAACCTCCTCCTCGAGCGCATGCGGTTCCTCTTCCGGATCGCCCGCAAGGGGAACGTGATGCCGAAGCGCGGCTTCGAGGTGACCATGCGGGGTGTCGACGAGACGGGCCGGATGCTCTACGGCTGGAGAAGCACCCTCGAACAACGGCGGTCCTGTGCCCCGGGGAGCCGAGGAGGTTGAGACGACACGGCAATCTCTGGGACAGCATCGTCTCCTTCGACAGCCTGGTCGCCGCGGCTCATCACGCGGCGAGAGGAAAGCGCTGCGGCAGCTTCAACAACACCGCCTCGAACGGGCGTCGGCGAACCGCAACAACAACACGCCCGAGAACCGCAACAACAACCTCGGGTGTCGTCCCTCCAAGGTGTCGCACCGCCAGATCGCAGCGGTCAACCGTCCTCCGGGGATCATCGCGCCGTGCCCGTGATACCCAGATCCGCTTCCGGTGTCCGCCGAGCGCCGACCGAAGACAAGAGAACCGCCAGGGGACGTAGGACGGGAGTCATGGACTCCTTCGACCGAGCCCCCTGGCGGTTTCCCCTGATGGCGGAGTACGCCACAGACAGAAAACTCCATTCGTCCCACCGAGCTTCGCTCTGTCCGACCTGATGTCCGAATTAGGGGCGACGGACCAAGAAGCACTCTAACCCACCATCCACTCAGGCCTTCTGGCATCCACCAGCATTCTCGTCCGGCCCCGCACCATGCATGGCCCACACACATTCTTCGAAAATGCGGTCAGCGATTGGCCAACCCTCCGTTGGACCAGGGTGAGCTCCAGGACAGTCGTACCGCCCGCCTTTGACTCTAGAAAAGGAGACATCTCAATGAGAAATGCGTCGGCCTTACATACCACTGTCACGAACAACGCACGCGGACTTGACCTATCCTGGGTCGAACGGGGCGGAGATTGCAAAGGAAACGGACATGTCCTCGCACCAGGAATGGGCCAATACGGGTTGATCAGCCTCACGGGAAGGATTACACAGAAATCGAACGGGAAGTACGAAGTCTTCGCGCAGGCTGTCTGCCTGCCGTTCGGGTCGGACGAGACGATCGACCTGGACAACATGCCCTCGATGAGCGCCGCCAAGTCCTTCGCAACGAGATTGCTGCAGAAACACATTCTGCTCCTCGTCGAGGCATTCTTGGCGTCCTAGTCGCATCGCTTCCGGCGGCCGTTTGAAGCCGCCATGTCGACCGGGAATTCTTGCACCGGAACCAGAGCGGACTCGCAGCACTCAAGGATGGAGTGATGGGTGACAGCCTTACGTTATTCGGCAACATCGCGGTCGCTTGAAGTAGCGACCGGTCAGTCATTGGAGGATAAACATGACATCTGATGCATCGATCATTCTATCGGCTTTGTTGCTATTGCTCGGAGCTGGATACCCCGCACAGGGTCAACGGTGTGCAAGTTTGCCACCGGACGCGGTCGCCTGGTGGTCCTTTGATGAAACCCAAGGCACGATCGCTCAAGATCGTCTCGGAGCACATCACGGCTCGCATGCCAAAGGACCCACTTCGGTCGATGGGATTGTGCGCGGCGCCCTGAGTTTCGACGGGCGCAATGATCACCTGACGATTTCAGACCACGGTCATTGGACGCTTGGCCGGGATGACTTCACCATTGAGCTCTGGGCGAACTTCTTGGCCCCGGGAGGTAGCGTTGGTCACCCGGGCGATATCTTCATCGGGCACGACGACGGTCCGGGGACGCGAAAGAAGTGGTTCTTTGCTCTGGGTGGGGGCGTCCTGAACTTCCACGTCAACGGCCCGGGTATCGGGGCACAGTTCTTTCCTCTCGTTCCGTTTACTCCTGTCCTCGGCGAGTGGTATCATCTGGCCGTGGTGCGCAGGGTCGACACCTTCACAATCTTCGTCAACGGCGAAGCGCGGGGGGCTGCGACCCGCCCCATCGTGATTCCCGACGCCAGTGCGCCACTCACGATCGGCCAGGCGGAAAACCTCGGCTACATGAACGGCAGCCTCGACGAGGTCACCATCTACCACCGAGCACTGGAAGGCGCTGAGCTCCTGGCGATCGTCAACGCTGGTCCGGCGGGAAAGTGCATCGATCTTGAGATGAGGCCGAACCACGGCGGCAACGGCGGGATCGTCTCCACACGGATCCAAGGCCCGGCGTTCGCAGCCGGAACGACGTTGAGGCTCGCCAGGATAGGCGAAGCCGATATCGTCGGACGGGACACGGCGGTAGAAGATCGCGGAACTGCGCTCGTCACGGCGTTCGATCTCCGGGGATCGATCCCCGGACAGTGGGACGTGGTTGTTGATCACCCCGATGGATCTAGCCAGGTTCTAGAGGGAGCGTTCACGGTCGAGCCTGGAGGCGAGTCAGAGCTCTACGTGGACATCGTCGGCCTTCCCTTGGCTCGTCCCGGTCGTCCGCAGCGCTTTCATGTGATCGTGGGGAATCGGGGCAACCTCGATGCTTTTGACGCATATCTGCGCGTCAAGGCGCCATCCAGCGTCGCGCTCTCTGTCGAGACGCTTCGAATCGAGGATCCCATGGTTGACTACGGCGCTATCCCATCCGCGTTCGAAAAGGACGGGTTCAACGTGGCACCCGTGTGGATGCTGCGGATCCCGGCGGGAAGCACGACCTCGGTAGAGGTATCTCTAACGGTTTCCGGCGACGTTGGCACCGAGGTTCCGCTCGAAGCCGAGATTACCCAGGTGCCCTCCACTTTCGCCGCTTCCGGCGACATCGAGGATATCGAGGAATCCCCCACGTTCGAGAACATCGTTCAGGCGACGATTGATGCTCTGAGCCACCAGGCCGAACCGCCATCGGACGCGATCGTACGCAGCGAGCTGTCGCGCGGCGTGCGGCTGTGGAATCAGCTCTTACCTGTCTATGCCGGCATCGGGGTGGGAATCGGAAGTTCCCTGGGGTGGGCCTTTACTCAGCCGCTTCTCGGAGCCGTCATCGGTGGTACGGTTGGTACCTTGGTCGCTGGTGGCCTCCTTGCCCACGACTACTACATGGATCGGATTTTCGATTCTGTCGAGTATCTGAAACGTTCGACGGCAGAACTCCGCGTGGGAATCGTCGGCTCGTTCGATCCCAACGACAAGAGTGGGTCCCAGGGTTTTGGTGAGGCTCGCTATGTCTCCGGGGAAGAACCACTTCGCTACGCTGTTCGCTTCGAGAACATGGAGACGGCAACGGCTCCTGCGCAGATCGCCTGCATCGAGGATCGGCTCGACCTCGAGACGATCGATCTGGATTCGTTTAGCCTTGGTCCGATTTCCTTCGGGGAAACGGTGGTGAGGCCCCCGACCGGAGCGCAGAGCTTTGTTACCGAGGTCGACCTGCGGCCCCAGAACGATCTCCTGGTGCGCATCGTCGCTCATCTCGACCGAAACACCGGGCTCCTCACGTGGTCCTTTCGATCCATCGATCCGGCGACCGGTGATCTTCCCACGGATCCACGCGTAGGCTTCCTGCCGCCGAACACGAGCCCTCCCGAGGGGGATGGATCCGTTCTGTTCACGGTCAAGGCCCGCAGTGGGCTCTCGACTGGCACCGAGGTACGCAACAAGGCAACGATCGTCTTCGACGTCAACGATGCCATCGAGACGCCAGAGTGGAAGAATACCCTGGATACGGAGCGGCCGGCGAGCGAAGTGCTGGCCCTTCCGGAGACCGTTGGTTGCGATGGTCGTTTCTTGGTCGAGTGGTCCGGGGCGGATGAGGGTTCAGGCATCGGGGACTACAGCATCTTTGTTTCAGAGAATGATGGGCCGTTCACGGTCTGGCTTCAGAACACGAGGGCAACGGACGCGACGTTCCAGGGGAGGTCCGGCGCTGTCTATGGTTTCTACAGCGTCGCTCGGGATCATACAGGCAACACGGAGACCGCTGCACCGACGCCTGACGCCATGACGCAGGTCTTGCCCCTGAGTCTTGCTGGAAACGTGAACGTTCTGGGTGGGTCACCTGAGAATGTCCTTCTTGTCAACGGAGCACCGGGGGACGAGACGAGGAGGATCCGACTGCGCCCCGGTGAACGCATGGAAATCTCGTTGCGATCCTCGTCGGCCGGTCCTCCCGGGCGGTTTGCGCTGTGGGTCTGGTCGGGTGAGCCGCTTCGTCCCCAAGAGCTTCGGGCGCGAGGTCACGTGCTCGGATGCGTCGCGAACCCGACGCCGATTCAAGTCCGGCAAGCACCACAGCCGTTCCGGTGTATCGGAAGCGAAGGATTACCTCCTGCGCTGTACGGGGACGTCATTCGACTTGCCTGGGACATTCCGCAAACCACACCGTGGACCTGGACGATCCCCCAGGGCACGATGATGCCCGGAGTTCATACTCTACAGGCCCTTGTCGAGGATGCAGGGTCCGGGAACGCGAGCGGCTTCAGCATGTCGAACGCGGTGATTGTCGTCGTTCAGTAGCGGAGGGAAGGTCCACCGGCGACCCTCGGGTCGCCGGTGGGCGTTTGGTGTGGCGGCTGTTGCAGGTAGGCAGAAGGCGAACCGGTTGCCCGATCCAAGGACCGATTCGATGCGGACTCGAGGCCTGGGAATGTCAATCCAAGAGGAAAGCGCGTGATCGACGAAAAGGAAATCGTGCGCTCCGACGATCGAAAAGGTGTACGAGACGGGAACGACCCCGGAGGGGCAGCCCTTCTTTGCCATGGAATGCGTCCATGGAACCTCGATCACGGACTACTGTGATGGGCAGAAGCTCTCGTTGAAGGAGGGGCTCGGGCTTTTCTTCGAGGTCTGCCACGGTGTCCAGCACGCCCACGAGAGGGCAGTCATTTCGAATCGAGAGCCCAGCCGCCGCCCGCCACGGTTGCCGCTCGGAAGCCGTGAGAGAGCCTGCCCTTTCTCCGTCATCGCCCCCGATCGCCGGTCTCGCCTCCCTCGACGCCGGCGCCTCCCTCCTTCCCCGCCTTCACCTCGAAGCTCTTGAACACCGTCCCGTCGAGCCCCCTGAACTCCACCACCACCTTGTCCCTGCTCACGTGCACGAGCCCGTAGCCCGACCGCGGATCGTAATCCACGTAGCCCGTCTCCGCGGTCTCGAACTTCCAGGGGGCTCCCGCCGAGCCGGGCAGGGTGTAGTGGATGCCATCGACCTCCATGTCGGTGAAGACGTGGTCGTGGCCGTAGAAGAGAAAACGCGCCCCGTGGTCGAGCATGAGCCGGTGGACCTTTTTCTGCTCTCCGACATGGGCGGCACGGCCGCCTCCCCGGCCATAGGCCGAGTTGACGGCGTCGCCGCCGTTGCCGCCCACCGCGTGGTGGATCAGGAGCATCTTGAAGGCTCTCTCCGATGCCGAGAGCGTCTTCTCGAGCCAGGCGAGCTGCTCCTTCCCGAGGGTCCAGTCGGTGGGCCCGCCCTCGCCCCGGGTATGACCGAGGGTGTGGGTCGTGGTCGTGTAGCTCTGGACGTCGAGGACCACGAACAGCGCATCGCCCCACTCCCAGGCAAACCAGTTCTCGCCGGGGCTTCCCCCCTGGGGATAGGTCGTTCGGCCAGGATTGGGGAGGAGGTCCATCCGCGCCCTCCGCGCGTGGCCGATCTCCTCCCCGGGCAGGTTTCCGTTCTCGCCCTCCCAGTTGCCGATCACCGCGAAGAACGGCACGCGCGTGCCGGCCACCCCGAGGTGGGCCCGGAAATCGAGATAGGCCAGCCGCGCCAGCTCCTCGCTCGGAAAACCGGGATTGAATCCGAGGGCATGGAGGTCGACCATGTCCCCGAGGCACACGAGGAAGTCCGGACGGTGATCGCGGATCCTCTCGAGAGCGGCGAGGAACACCTGTCCGATCTGCTGGCGGGCGCGCAGGAGCTCGTCCCGGGACGACATGTGCCAGGCCTGCCGTGGCCGGAGCATGTAGGGAGCAGGAACCGGCAGGTGGGAATCGCTGAGGAGGGCAAAGGTGAACGGCGAACCCGGGGGCCGCCTGGTCACGAAGCGACCCTCCACGACCTCTTCTTCTTCTCCCGCCCGCGCCCGCAGACGGTAGCCGTACTCGGTCCCGGGCAGGAGCCCCCCCACCTCGATCTCGCGCACCTCGTCCTTCTCGAGGCGGCCCGAGGCCCCGAGGTCGCGCGCCTCGAGGGCATCGTTCCCGAGCTCGAGGGTGAGCGCGACGGCCTCGGCGCCTGCCACCACGCTGAGGGTCACGCTGGTGTCGGTCGGCCGTCCGAGCAGGGGAGCCACCCGCAACGGCGAGGCCGCGATCAGGCCGGACAGGAGGAGCGGAAGGAGGATCCCGTGCATGGCGGCAAGAGCCTACCACGGCGGCCGTTGCCGGAGGGACCCGCTACCTCGAGCTCCGGGGGGAACGCTCGCCCCCTTCGTGCTGGTGCCGGATGACCTCCCCCTCCACGAGGAAGATCACGTCCTCGGCGATGTTGGTGGCGTGGTCGGCGATCCTCTCCAGGTGGCGCGAGGCGGAGAGGCTGTGCACGGCCCGATCGATGGAGGTCGGGTCCTCGTGCATCTTCTCGTGGAGGACCCTGAACATCTCCCGGTTGAGGGCATCCACGAGGTCGTCGTTCTCGAGCACGGCACGTGCCCGATCCGTGTCGAGATTGACCAGCGAGTCCAGGCTCTCCCGGACCATTCCCCGCACGAGCTCGACCATCTGATCGAACGACAGCGGAATCCCCAGGGGCTCGTGGGCAGAGAGGTAGGAGGCCCGTTCGGCGATGTTCTGGGCGAGGTCTCCCATCCGCTCGAGGTCGTTGTTCACCTTGAGCGTGGCCACCACGAACCGCAGATCGGCGGCCACCGGCTGATGGAGGGCGAGCACCTTGAGGCAGTCCTCCTCGATGGCGACCTCCTTGGCGTCGAGGATCTGGTCACCTTCCATGACCTCCCGGGCCAGATCCTCACGTCGGTCGACCAGCGCGGCAATGGCCTTCTCGGTGGCCTCCTCGACGAGGGATCCCATGGTGAGGAGCTCACGCTTGAGGTGCTCGAGATCTCGCAGTAGGTGCTTGGACATGACTCTTTCCTGGACGCCTTCGTCTATCCGAACCGTCCCGAAACGTACTCCTCGGTCCGCTTCCGGGCGGGCCGGGTGAAGACCTGATCGGTCTCGCCGTACTCGACGAGCACGCCGGCCTCGAGAAACGCCGTCTTGTCGGACACCCGAGCCGCCTGATGCATGTTATGGGTCACGATCACGATCGTGAACCTCTCCTTGAGCTCGAAGAGGAGATCCTCGATGCGCGAGGTCGAGACCGGATCCAGAGCCGAGCAGGGCTCGTCCATGAGGAGGAGCTCCGGCTCCATGGCCAGGGCCCGGGCGATGCAGAGGCGCTGCTGCTGGCCACCCGAGAGACCCAGAGCGGAGGCGTGCAGACGGCTCTCCACCTCGTCCCAGAGGGCGGCCCTCCGGAGCGAGGTCTCCACCAGCTCATCGATGTCTCCCCGGAACCCGTTGATGGCCGGTCCCCAGGCCACGTTCTTGTAGATCGACTTGGGAAAGGGATTCGGCTTCTGGAAGACCATCCCGATCCGCCGCCTGACCTCCACCGGATCGACCCCGGAGCCGTAGAGATCCGCCCCCCGGTAGAGGATGCTTCCCTCCAGCTCCACGTCCGGGATGAAGTCGTTCATGCGGTTGAAGGCGCGCAAGAGGGTGCTCTTGCCACACCCCGACGGTCCGATGATGGCGGTGATCTCCCGCTCGGGAAAGAGAAGGCTCACGTCATTTACGGCCGCGCTGTCGCCATAGCGGATGGTGACATGGCGCGCCTCCAGCAGCGGAGGGGGCTGCGTCGCGATCCGGGCTTCGGTCAGGGTTTCGGTCGACGTCTCGGCCATCATGAAGGCCCCTTTCCCGCCCGATGCCGCAGGAAGACGGCTCCGGCGTTCATGAGGAAGAGCACTCCCAGCAGCACGAGGATGCCCGCCGCCGCCAGCTCGTGAAACTCCTCCTGGGGGCGGGACGCCCAGTTGAAGATCTGGATGGGAAGGGCGGTGAAGGCATCCAGGGGCCCCCGGGGTACGAACGGCACCAGGGTCAGGGCCCCGATCATGACCAGCGGCGCCGTCTCGCCGATGGCCCGGGACAGGGAAAGAATGATTCCGGTGAGGATCCCCGGCAAGGCCGCGGGTAGAACATGGTGCCGCACCGCTTGCCACCGGGTGGCCCCCACCGCGAACGCAGCCTGGCGCAGCGACCGGGGAACCGCACGGATGGCCTCCCGGGAGGCCATGATGATCACGGGCAGGACCAGGAGCGAAAGAGTGGCCGCGCCGGCGAGCAGGCTCCGTCCGAGGCCGGCAAACCTCACGAACACGGCCAGACCGAGAATCCCGTACACGATGGAGGGGACACCGGCCAGGTTGCAGATGTTCACCTCGATGATGGTGTTGATCCGGCTCTTCCCCGCGTACTCCTCCAGATAGATGGCCGCGGCGATCCCCAGCGGTACCGAGAGGATGCCCGTGAGAGAGACGAGCCAGACGGTTCCCCACAGTGCAGATTCGATCCCCGCCTTCTCGGCGTGGCGAGAGGGAAGGCTGGTGAAGAAGGACACATCGATGTGCCCGATCCCTTGCCGCGTCACGTGAAACAGCAGGATTCCCAGCACCAGCACTCCGGACCACGTGAGCCCGGCACACCCGAAACGGAAGAGTCGGGCCTTGGTCCGGCGCCATCCCAGATTCGTGGGTGTGTCTTCGATCCAGCTCACTCGTAGATCTCCCGGAAGCGCTGGAGAACGCGGTTGGCCAGGACATTGAAGCCCAGTGTGATGAGGAAGAGGAGCGAGGCCACGGCGAAGATCGTCTTGTACTCGATGCCTCCCGCCGGCGTGTCTCCCAGGCTCACCTGCACGATGTAGGCGGTCATGGTCTGGATGCCGTGGAACGGGTTGAACACCTGGACCGCGGAGCCCACGCTATCCACCTTTTCCAGGTTCATGGGGGTGGCTCCCGCGGCCAGAGTCACCGCCATGGTCTCCCCGATGGCCCTCGAGAGGGCGAGCACGAACGAGGCCACGACCCCCGACAGCGCGGCGGGGAGGGTGACCCGGGTACTCACCTCGAGAGAGGTGGCCCCCAGCGCATAGGCTCCTTGACGCAGCGCCGGGGGAACGGCCCGGAGCGCGTCATCGCAAAGCGAGGCCACCATGGGCAGGATCATGATCCCCACCACGATGGAAGCGCTGGCCGCATTGAAGACGTCGACCGAAGGAACGAGAGGACGGAGGACCTGGGGAGTGATGAAGGTCAGCGCGAAGTAGCCGTAGACGACGGTCGGGATGCCGGCCAGCACCTCCAGCGCGGGCTTCATGACGGTCCTCATGCGGGGTGACGCATACTCGCTGAGATAGATCCCCGCGCACAGGCCGATGGGGATGGCGATGAGCCCGGCCCCCACCACGACCATGAAGGTGCCGAGCACGAGAGGAAGGACGCCGAACGACTGCGGCTCCAGGAGGGGAGCCCAGTGTCCGCCGAAGAGGAAATCCAGCAGCGACACCTCGCTCAGGAACGATGCCCCCTCGCGAAGGAGCACCACCACGATTGCCAGCGTGGTGAGGACGGAGATGCCCGCGCAGAGGAAGAGCACGGTGCGGATGCCCTTCTCGAACCGATGGCTACCCTTGCGGCCGGAAAGATCGGGTGCAGAAGAAGGCTCGCCTCCTCCCGCTTCCCGCCTTCCCTGGTGGTCAGCGTCCGACCATCTCCTGGCTTCGAGCAACACCGGGGTCCTTTCCACGAGACTGCTCCGAGGGGCCTTCGGGGCCGGGTCAGTTCGCGGGCTTCAGGAGGTCCTCGATCCTCATGCCAACGGTGTTCCGGCCCGCGAAGGCAGAGCCCGGGACCCGCGAAGCGAATCGGGCGCGAACCAGCTCGTATTCCTGTTCGGGAAGAGGTACGTAGCCCACCTCGCCCGACAGCTTCGCCACCTGCTGGAGATAGAAGTCGACGAAGGCCTCGACCTCGGGTCGCCGGGCCGCAGCGCTGGAGACGTAGATGAAGAGCGGCCGGGACAGAGGCGTGTAGGAGCCATCGTTGATGGAATCGAAGCTGGGGGCCACGTTTCCCGTCGCGGTCTGGATGGGAACCGCCTTGATCTTGTCCTGGTTCTCCAGGTAGTAGGCGAAGCCGAAGAACCCCAGGGCATCTCGATCACCGGCCACACCGAGCACGAGCACGTTGTCGTCCTCGCTGGCGGTGAAGTCGGCCCGGCAGGCGCGCGACTTGCCGTTGATGGCCTCGGTGAAGTAGTCGAAGGTGCCCGAGTCGGTTCCGGGGCCGTAGAGCTTGATCGGGCGCTCGGGCCAGCCGGGTCTCACGTCGCTCCAGTTCGTGACTTCGCTTGCGGGCTCCCAGATCGCCTTCAGCTCCGCGGGGCTGAGGAAGTCCACCCAGGTGTTCCCGGGATGGATGACCACGGAGAGACCGTCGAACGCCACCGGGAGCTCGATGTACTCGACCCCGGCGTCCCTGGCCTTCTCGACCTCCGACTCCTTGATCGAGCGTGAGGCGTCGTTGATGTCGATCTCGCCGGCCAGGAACTTCTTGAATCCGCCGCCGGTGCCCGAGACCCCGGCCGTCACCCGGACCCCGGGATGCACGGCGAGGAACTCCTCCACCACCGCCTCGGTGATGGGGTACACCGTGCTGGAGCCGTCCACCCGGACCGTACCTTCCAGGGATCCGGCAAGGGTGGCCCCGTTTCCCCCGCATCCCGCGGCCGAGAGCGAAAGAGTCAACGCGCTCATGATCAAGACCTTCGACATTCCAGGACCTCCTACCGGCTCGGGTTGGACACGGACGGGGCCAGGACCGACGGGGATCCCGGTTGCGAGGGAGGCTATCCCCCCTGCGTGAAGATCCGGTGAAGATCGAGAAAAAACTGCTGCCGCGGTCAATCCCCGGCCAGGGGAATGCGCATGGTGAAGGTGGATCCGCTTCCGGGCATGCTTCTGACCGAGACCTCTCCACCGTGAGCGCGGCAGACGTGCTTGACGATGGAGAGTCCGAGCCCCGTCCCCCCGAGCTCCCGGGAGCGGGCCTTGTCGACCCGGTAGAAGCGCTCGAAGATCCTGCGCTGGTGCACGGGATCGATGCCGATTCCCGTGTCCTCGATCTCGACCAGCGCCATCCCGTCTCTCGCCACCACCCGGAGCCGGACGATGCCACCGGCAGGCGTGTACCTGGCCGCATTGGAGAGGAGGTTGCCCACCGCCTGCTCCAGGGCCTCGCCATCGCCCAGGACCATCACCGCCTCGGGAAGAGATTCCTCGAAGCGGACGGGAAGCTCGTCCCGATCGGGGAAGACCGCCCGAGCGGCGGCTCGTGCAGGTCCCCGCACGTCGATCGGCTCCCGCGGCAGGTGTCCCTCCTCGCTTTCCAGCCGGGCCAGGGTCAGGAGGTCGACGACCAGATCGGAAAGGCGACGCGTCTGCTCCTTGATCCTTTCCAGGAACCGGGAGCGGGTCTCCCCCGCCATCGCGGGATCGTCGACGAGGGTCTCGGCGATGCCCCTGATGGCGGTGATGGGGGTCTTCAGCTCGTGGGACACGTTGGCCACGAAATCGCTTCGAATCCTCTCCAACCTCTCCAGCTCGGTGATGTCATGAAGGACGACCACGGCTCCGACCCGGCGCCCGGCTCCGTCCTCGAGGAGGGCTCCGGTGAGGGCCACCCGCCTCTCGCGACCTCCGCCCACGAGCCGGACCTCTCCCTGGAGATGGGTCTCTCCACCCAGGATCCGGGACAGCATCTCGGAAACCTGATGGACGCGGGTCACCTCCCACACCGGGCGTCCCTCGCTCTGATCCGCGTTCGCGGAGAGGAGATCGGCCGCCACCGAGCTCATGTGCAGGATGCGCTCCCGGTGGTCCACGGCCACCACGCCCTCCACCATTCCCTCCAGAATGGTTCGCAGCTTGTTGCGATCCCGGGTCATTCCACGGACTCGCTCCGCGAGATTGCCGGCCATGGTGTTGAAGGCGCGACCGAGGAGACCGATCTCGTCCCTCCCCCCCACGTCGATGCGACGCTCGTAGTCTCCCCGGGCAATGGCCATCGCCGTGTCGGTCATGGAGCCGAGGGGGCGCGTGATCCTGCGGGTGAGCAGGAACGAGACCAGGAGGGCGAGGAGGGTCCCCAGAAGCCCGCCGATGACCAGAGTGGAGCGAACCTCCGCAAGCTTGTCATCGAGGGCCTTCATCGGCATGGAGGCCCGGGCAAAGCCCACCAGCCCGGCAGCCTCGTCCCGCACGGCCCGGGCCACGTACATCATGGCCGTGCCCACGGTCTGGCTGTGGCGCACCGCCATTCCGGAGCCGTCCTTGCTCGCGTCCACGATCTCGGGACGGTTGCCGTGATTGTCCAGGTCCGCAGGGTCGTTGCCGGTATCGGCGAGGACCGTGCCTTCGGCCCCGATCACGGTGAGACGGATCCCGAGACGCTCCCCGAGGTCGGCCACGCGACGCGAGAAACCCTCGCTCGCTCCCGAAACGAGAGCCGGCCGGGAAAGCTCGGCCAGGAAGAGCGCCGCCGCGTTCAGGCGGTCCCTGACCTCGGCCCGGGTCGAAGTGTCGATGGAGCGCCCGAGAAGGGACCCCATGGCCAGGGTGGTGAGCAAGATGGACACCACCATGAGCCCGAAGACCTTCCACACGAATCGAGACTGCAACATGGACTCATCTTACCGGCCCGGGAACCAGCGTCACGAATATCTTGTCGCCTGCAGGCTCCTATCCGCTCTCCCGGAACCGGTAACCCACTCCCCGCACGGTCTCGATCAGGTCGCGGTGCCTCCCCAGCTTCTTGCGTACCGCCCGGATGTGCACGTCGATGTTCCGGTCGATGACGAAGGCGTCTTCCCCCATGACCCGGCTCAGGATGTGATCCCGCGTGAAGACCCGGCCCGGATGCGAGGCCAGGAAGTGCAGGAGACGAAACTCGGTGGCGGTGAAGGCAACCGCCTCCGCATCGACGCGGACCTGGAACCTGTCCTTGTCGATGACGACGCCCCCCACCTCGACGCGATTCTGCGGCTCCAGCTCGTCCCGCATGGCGCCGCGGCGGAGGACGGCGCGAGTCCGGGCGACGAGCTCCTTGGGACTGAAGGGCTTCGTGACGTAGTCGTCGGCCCCGACTCCCAGCCCCAGCACGACATCGCTCTCCTCCCCCTTGGCCGTGACCATGATGATGGGAATGGACCGGGTCGCGGGATCCTGCTTGAGACGGCGACAGACGTCGATGCCGTCGAGGCGGGGAAGCATGAGGTCCAGTATGATGAGATCGGGGATATCCGACCGTATGAGGGCGAGCCCGGCCTCACCGTCCCGGGAGGAGAGGACCCGATAGCCCTCCCGATCCAGGTTGTACTGGATCACGTCGAGAATGTCCGGCTCATCCTCGATGACGACGATGGTCTCTGCCTTCATGCAGCTCGCCCGCCTGGCATGCACAGCAAGATACCACCCGGGAACCGCTCCATGTCCTGTTTTTGCCTCGCGCTCGTCTGGACAGGCGACGGCATCCTGATGCCATCCCGGAAAATCCATGTCCACCGGCGAACTTCACCGGATCTTCACCGGACCTTCACGATGGCTGCTAGACTTCGGCGGCATCCCGCGGCCAATCCTGCCGGGCCACGGGACGTCGCCTCGCACTCTCGGGAGTGGAGGCCACCCTGTCCGATGCAGTTGGCAAGAAGCCAGGGAGAGAATCATGCTCGAGAATCGACTCGCCGTCTCGTTGATCGTGGCAGTGGCGGGAGCCGCCGCCGCTCCTGCCGCCCTCGCCCAGACCCTCGAAGAGCGGGTGACCCGGCTCGAGGAGATGATGAACAAGAAAGTGGCGGACGAGGACTTCCGGGTCTACTGGAAGGACGGTCTGCGTCTCGACTCCCATGACGGTGCGTTCAAGCTGCAGATCGGTGGCCGGACCATGGTCGACTTCAACTGGATCGACGAGGACTCCCGGACCAGGAACGACGTCGGCAAGCAAGAGGACGAGGTCGAGTTCCGCAGGGCCCGTCTGTTCATGGAGGGGACCATCTACGAGCGCATCATCTACAAGGCCGAGTACGACTTCGAGGGAGGTGATGCCGACTTCAAGGACGTCTACATGGGCGTCACCGATTTGCCCTTCTTCGGCACCGTGAAGGTCGGCCACCACAAGGAGCCGTTCAGCCTCGAGGAGCTCACCAGCAGCAAGTACATCACGTTCCTGGAGCGATCGCTGCCCAATGCCTTCGCACCCTCGCGCAACACCGGCGCGTCGTTCATGAACACCTGCGCCGATGATCGGGTGAGCTATTCGGTGGGAGCCTTCGCCAACACGAATGATTTCGGGGATGGTTCGCTCGAATCCAATGGTGCGGTCACGGCCCGGGTGACCGCCCTCCCCGTCTACCAGGACAAGGGGGTGGCCCTCGTCCACGTGGGGGCGTCCTACAGCCGTCGTTCCGTCACCGACGACATGCTGCGAGTCAGCTCCCGGCCCGAGGTCCACACCGCCGACAACTTCGTCGACACCGGAAGCTTCGCCGCGGATGGTCTCGATCTCTACGGTCTCGAGGCAGCCGTGGTGCTCGGTCCCTCCTCTCTCCAGGCCGAGTACATCATGGCCGAGGCCGACGGAAAGGGCGCCACCAGTGGAGATCCGAGCTTCGATGGGTGGTACGTCTACGGCAGCCTCTTCCTCACCGGAGAGCACCGCGCGTACAAGACACGGGAGGCGGCCTTCTCCCGGGTCAAGCCCGAGAGCAACGCATTCTCGGGAGACGGCGGCCTCGGCGCCATCGAGCTCACGGCACGCTACTCGGCCATCGATCTCGACGACAGGAACATCGCCGGCGGCCAGCTCGACGACGTCACCCTTGGCATCAACTGGTACCTCAACCCCAACATGCGCATCATGCTCAATTACATCAGCGCCGACCTCGACAAGAGTGGGGACACCGACGCCCTCACGCTGCGTTTTCAGGTCGATTTCTAGCCTCCCTCGCCATGGTGGATGTCCACCGGAGCGAGCCACCCTTCCGCGCCGATGCATGCCGGGTCGATCGATGGGTCGACCCGGCACCGTCTTTTCTCCCTCCCGGGTCGGCCTGCGCTGGTAGAATCCCCTCACGGTTCCCTCCAGGGGGGACCCTCGCCCTGCCGATCCAAGGATCGAGGCCGTTTCATGATCCACACCCCTTCGCCCGACCGCTCGCCACGCTTCGGTCTGCTCCACTGGATGGAGCGAACCGTTCAGCTCGCCGACCAGGCGCAATTCGAGGGTCCGTCCGTGGAGGGGGTTCACGACCTCCGGGTGGCGGTGAGAAGAAGCCTCTCCCTCGTTCGCGGCTTCTCCGAGATCGATGGCTGGCCCGTCTGGAAGAGCCTTCGCCGGCTCGGCCGACCTCTCTTCAAGGCCCTCGGGGAGCTGCGAGATCTCCATGTCCTCCGGCACTGGCTGGAGCGCCTGTCGCCGGAGAATGATCCGCTGGGCCTTCATGTGCGACAATCGCTCGACGAGCCCGAGGAAAGGGCAACGAAACGAGCTCGGCGCGCTCTCGAGAGATTCGATCGAGGTCTCTGGCTCGAGGGGGGGCGCCGGGCCACCCTCCGGACCGAGCACTTGCAGCCCGATGGATTGCCCTTTCAGCACACGGCACTCCTCCGCCTCGAGGAGGCGACGGAGCAGCACCAGAGGGCCGTGCTCTCCGGCAGGCCCGAGGACTACCACGCCCTGCGTATCTGCCTCAAGCGGGTTCGCTACACCCTCGAGAACTTCCTGCCCCGTCTCCACCGGCGGTGGAAACGCGATCTGAAGCGGGCACAGGACATCCTGGGTGACCTTCATGACATCGACATCGCCTGGCAGACATTGAAGACGACGAACCGGAAATTCCCCGGCCTGGCCCTCGAGCCCTGGCGAGCCATCGTGGTTCGCCATCGTCAGGATCTCCTCGTCGCTTACCTCGGACTCTCCGGAAGCAAGAACGCAATGCTCGACCGGTTGCGGGACAGCCTTCCCGAGGGCGACCGGCTCGAGGTTGCGTGCCTCGCCCACCTCGGCGCCTGGGCCTCGTTCCTGACCCCGGACTACCTGGCCGCACGACGGGTGGCCGGGCTGGCGGTGCGCATCCTCGATGGAATACGGGAAGCCGGGGTGAGCGGACCGTTCCTGGGTTACCACGACCGGAGGGTCCTCTTCGCGGCGGCGCTGACCCATGGCACGGGAAAGACAATCCGCCTCGAGGGCCACCACAAGAAAGCCTTCGAGCTCGTGAAATCCGCACGCCCCCCGCTCGGCTGGACCAGGAAAGACATGCTGCTGACCGCTCTGGTGGTGCGCTACCAGAAGGGCGCCGGGCCGAAGAAGCGCCACGAGCCATTCCGCCGGCTCTCGCTCCCCGAGCGCCAGGCGGTGGTCTGCCTGGCCGGAATCCTCCGGCAGGCGATCCTGCTCGAGCCCCTGGTGGAGCAGCCCCGGTGCGGCGTGGAGATCGAGACCCGCGGCGAAGAGATGGTCATTCGGGCCAGCCTCAAGGCAGCCCCGGGGAACGGCCCTGGCCGACTTCCCGTCACCTCCGACTCCGATTTGCTGGCATGGGCCTGCTCGCGAGCCATCGTGGTGGAACCCCTCGACGTCCCCCCTTCCCCGACCCGGTGAGCCGCAAGACCGGCCCTTCCCTCCTCAGGAGCGTGGCTTCTTCTGCCCGATGCCCTGGGGCCTCCGCTTCTTGAGACGGGTGGCCTCGCGATACCGGTTTTCCGCCCGCTGGATCATGGCCATCTGGGAGCCCGCATCCTCGCGCTCCGAGGTCCTCTGCTCGTAGCTTCCATCGCTGCCCATCTCCCACCCGCTCCGGCGATCTTCGAGCTGGGCGCGCAGGATGGCGTCGAGCTCGTCCCTCAGATCGGGGGGTTCGACGGGCACCAGGACCTCGACACGACTCTCCAGATTGCGCTTCATGCAGTCGGCGGAGCCGATGTAGTACTCGTCCTCGCCACCGTTCCGGAAGTGGAAGATGCGGGAGTGCTCGAGAAAGCGTCCCACCACGCTCACGACCCGGATGTTCTCGGAAAGTCCCGGGATTCCCGGACGGATGCGGCAGGTGTCACGAACCACGAGGTCGACCTTCGCGCCCTTCTGGGAGGCCCGGTACAGGGCGCGAACGACGTCCTCGTCTTCGAGCCCGTTGAGCTTGAACCGGATGAGGCCAGGATTCGAGGAGGAGTGGCGCTGCGCCTCCCGCTCGATCTTGTCGATCAACGCGCGTTTCAGATGCTTGGGGGCGGGGAGGATCTTCTGGTAGCGACGCTTCGGCTTGTACCCGGTGGTCAGATAGTTGAAGAGCTCGGTCAGATCCTGGCCGATGGCCGAATCACAGGTGAGAAGCGCCAGGTCGGTGTAGATGCGCGCGGTGCCCGCATGGTAGTTGCCGGTGCCGATGTGGGCGTAGCGGCGGAGGCCGTTGTAGTCCTGACGGATGATGAGGGTGACCTTGCAATGGGTCTTGAGCCCCACCACACCGTACGTCACGTGGATGCCCGCCTCCTCGAGTCGCTCCGCCCACGCGATATTGGCCGCCTCGTCGAAACGGGCCTTGATCTCCACCACCACCGCCACCTGCTTGCCGTTGCGCGCGGCCTGGATCAGGCAATCGATGATCCTCGAGTCGGCGGACGTCCGGTAAAGAGCCATCTTGATGGCCCGCACCTTGGGGTCGACGGCCGCCTCGTAGAGGAGCCTCACCGTGGACGTCTGGAAGGACTCGTACGGGTGGTGGAGGAGAGTCCCTCTGGAGTCCCGGATGACGTGGAAGATATTCCGGGCAGGGGTCAGGGCCACGCTGTCCATGGGTTGATGCGGCGGATCCCGGAGCTCCGGAACCTCAAGCTGGGCCAGCTCCATCATGTCCACCATCGCCACCATGCCGTCGACCTCGAAGACATCCTCCCGCTCGTCCAGCTCCAGCTCGGCGGCGAGAAGACCCCGATGACCGACGTCCATTCTCTTCTCGACCTCGAGCCGGACGATGGAGGCAAAGGTCCGGTCGCGGAGCTCCGATTCGATCATGACCAGGAGGTCATCGGCCTTGTCCTCGTCCTTCTCGGTATTGGCGTTCCGCGTGACCCTGAACACCTCGCAGCTCTCGATCACCATGTCGGGAAAGAGAAGGTCGAGGTTGTGGGCCATGACCTCGATGAGATCGACGAAGGTGCTGGTGGCGCCGACCCGCAGGAAACGCGGGATGCCCCCACCGACCGGCACCTTGACTCGCGCCACCATGAGCGTGGGATCGTCCTCGTGGCGGAGCATGACGAGCAGATTGACGGAGAGGTTGGAGATGAAGGGAAAGGGATGGGCCGGGTCCGTGGCCTGTGGAGTCAGCAGGGGGAAGATGTTGTCGAAGTAGTAGGCACGCAGGCCCTCTTTCTCGGACCCACTCAGGTCCGAGTACTTCTTCACGTGGATCCCGTGCTGCTCGAGCTCGGCAAGGATTGCCGCGAGGACCCGGTTCTTTCTCGCCTCCAGATCGCGGACCAGAACCGAGCAATCCTCGATCTGTTCCCTGGGTGTCCTTCCATCCACCGTCTTGGCGTGAAGACCCGCACCCACCTGCTGCTTGAGGCCTCCGATCCTCTTCATGAAGAACTCGTCCATGTTCGAGCTCACGATGGAGACGAACTTCAGGCGCTCCAGCAGCGGTGTCCGGGAGTCCTCGGCCTCGTGGAGCACCCGGAAGTTGAAGTTGAGCCAGCTCAGCTCCCGGTTGAGGAAGTAGGCCGCGGAGGAAAGATCGTGACCGTCGTCTCCGGGCTCGGGGACCAGGACCCGGTCGGCAGGCGTCCGCCGCTTGCGCACCTTGCCCTCGGCTCGAGCCTCGCTCGCCGGGAGCCCATCCTCGGGCTGGGGACCGCGGGCATCGCCACCCTTTTTTTTCTTCTTCTTCTTCTCCGGCTCGCGGCCGGCGACATCGGCCATGGACCCCTCCTCGATGGTGGCGATCCGGCGCGGCGGGCTGTCGGCGTCGAACGACTTCATGGCGGAACCTCACGCCAGCCGGGCAGACGATCGCGGGCGATTCTTTCCCTGCGAATCGCCTGGCCATCCCCCCGGCCGGCCGGCCATCATACACGAGCCGGAGGAGAGGAAGGACCGCAATCAGCCCTATCAAAAGCCGAATCGACATCCGGAGCCCGAAGCTCCGGCCGCAAGAGGACTTTCGGCTCGACCTGCCCTCGACCTGTGGCTGGTTTCCTTCCTGTCGAGAATCTGGACAGGAAGGCCCTCAAGGAAAGCCGCCTCCGGGATCGAAAACACGCCTGACTCCTGTCAGCCAAGGATTTCGGTTAGAATCCGACCCGGGAGACTGTGATTCTGGAGGGGGCTGACCACTCCGGCGGCTCGAAAGGAGATTCCATGCACGTTCTCGGGATCGACATCGGTGGCACAGGCATCAAGGGGGCGCCGGTGGACACGGCCACGGGCAAGCTCCTGTCCGATCGACACCGCATCCTTACACCCCACCCGGCCACTCCGGACGCGGTCGCCTCGGTCTGCGCGGAAATCGTCAAGCACTTCGGGTGGAAGGGACCCATCGGCGCCGGACTTCCGGCCGTGGTCCAGCACGGCGTGGTGCGCACCGCCGCCAACATCGACCAGGGCTGGATCGGAGTCGATGCCACCAAGCTCCTGGCGGAGAAGACGGGCTGTAGCGTGGGCCTGGTCAACGATGCCGATGCCGCAGGCCTGGCCGAGGCGAGATTCGGGGCGGGAAAGGGCAAGACGGGCACCGTCCTCCTGCTGACGCTGGGCACGGGCATCGGGTCCGCCCTGTTCGTGGACGGAAAGCTCGTCCCCAACACCGAGCTCGGCCACCTCCACCTCAAGAAGAAGGAGCTCGAGCATCGTGCCGCCGACTCGGTGAGAACAAGGGAGGATCTGTCCTGGAGCGAGTGGGGAAAACGGCTCAACAAGGTCCTCGTCTACCTGGACAGGATCTTCTGGCCCGACCTCATCATCCTCGGTGGGGGAGCCTCCAAGAAGCTCGACAAGTTCTCCTCGGCGTTCACCCTGAAGACCGAGGTGGTGGCGGCCCAGCTCCTCAACGAGGCGGGTATCGTCGGGGCGGCCCTCGCCGGCCCGGGGGCCGAATAGGAGCAGGAGCCTGCCACCGGATTGCCATGACGACGGGCCAGGGGTACACTCGACCCGGGCAGATCTTCCGGGGAATCGAGACCGGGCCATGACCTTCATTTCGCCCGCACCGGGACACGATCGACCGCTCGCCTCCGGGCTCGCGGTGGTGATTCGCGTCTTCGTGATGGGTCTGATTCTCGCTGGCCATCCGGGACGAGCCCAGGAGCTCGCCGAGCTGATCGTTCCCGGCGGTGCCGGCGTCACGCAGGAAGAGCTCCGGGGCTGGGTGAGCTGGCTCCAGGCGCGGGGCTTCGATCCCGATCGGTGCGGCCTGGATCCGGTCGCGGGGAGCCTGTTCCTCGACATCGAGGCCGGAGCTCCTCTCGGTGAGCTCGAAGCCGCGGGGTTCGTGGTCGTCTCCCGGCAATCGGGCACACCTCTGGAAGGTTCACGGAGAACCCAGTCCGAGTACTACGATCCCGCGGAGATCGAGGCTCTCCTCCAGCAGGTGCACGCCGATCATCCGGCCATCACCCGGCTCATCACCGTCGGTACGACCTTCGAAGGCAGGACGATCCTCGGCATCGAGATCAGCGACGCCCCGGGAATCGACGAGGACGAGCCGGCGGTGCTCCTCAACGGCCAGCACCATTCGCGCGAGGTGGTGACGAGCCACATCGTGGTCGACGCCATCGACACTCTCACCGACGGCTACGGTATCGACACCACCCTCACGTCCTGGGTCGATGGCGTCAAGACCATCTGCGTTCCCATGGTCAACCCGGATGGCGTGCAACACGTCTTCGACGTGAGCTCCTTCTGGCGGAAGAACCGGCAGACCTACCCCGGTGGCTGCACGGGAGTCGACCTGAACCGGAATTACCCCTATCGCTGGGGGCCCGATCGGTGCGGCTCCACATCGTCCTGCGCCAGCCCCACCCAGACCTACGAGGGTCCCTCTTCGGCCTCGGAAATCGAGACCCAGGCCATGATGGCTCTGGCCGCCGCCCACCCCCTGGTGATCGCCGTGTCCTACCACTCGGCGGGACGCTTCATCGACTATCCGTACGCATGCAGCTCCGGCCTTCCGTCCGAGATCATGCCCGAGCACGACGTCATCCACGAGATGATGAACTCCATGGCCGACGCCATCGATGCCGTGGATGCCGTGCCGCGATACTCCGTCTTCTCCCCCGCGTCGGCGGGTGCCCTCTCGGGTGACGACACGAGCTGGTATTACGCGGAAAAGGGAGTCTACTCCTTCATCGTGGAGGTGGGCACGAGCTTCGAGCCGCCCTTTTCCGAGGTGGCCGGCATCGTCGACCGCAACCGAGCCGGCTGGCAAGAGCTCTACCAGCGCCTCGAAGGGGCGAGGATCGACGTACACGTGGCCGATGCGGGGACGGGGCAGCCCCTCGAGGCCGAGGTGGCCTTGCTCGACTACGTCTACGATACGGGCGAGGCGCCGCGCTGGACCCACATGCCCTTCGGACGCTTCACCTATCTCGTACCCGGAAGCGACACCTACACGGTAAGGGCAAGCAGGCCGGGGTACGTGACGCGGGATGTCGCGGTGGCGGTGGGCATGGCCCCCGAAGAGCTCACCATCGCACTCGAGCTCGTCGGAGGCCCGAGCCAGGTACCCGCACTTTCAACCCTCGCCCTGGGCCTGCTGGGTCTCCTCTTCCTCGCCGGAGGCGCCGTCGCCGTCCGGCGCCAGACGGCCTAGGATGACGCCGTCGCGGTGTCGTTGAGATTCCAGTCATAGCCGAGGAAGTCGATGGCGGAATCCCCCTTGTCCTGCAGGATCTTCTTGGCCTCACCCTCCTCGATATGGGGAGCGAGGAACTTCGCCAGGCTCCCGTACTTCTCGGTGAAGTCCCCCTTGAACCAGGACAGGATCTTGGTCACCTCCACCCCTCCGCTGCTGACGCGCAGATACCTCTCGTCCTTCATGGCCCTGCGTACGGCCTCGTCGAGCTGCTTGTCGATCCCGGCCCCGGTGTAGGCGCCCTGGCGCAAGAGCGGACAGCCGATGGAGGCGCAGTTGATGGCGAAGTGCATGCGCGGGTCGTCGAAGAGCTCCTTGGGTCGAAGGATCATGTGCTCGATGTGGTTGAGAGTGACCGTCGAACCACCCACCTTGCAGAAGGCCGTATCCCACGGACTGGACAGATCCCTGATGCTCTTGACCGGATAGCTGTCGACGATGACCTTGAGGGTGTAGGCATTGTAGGCATTGATGAAGAAGGCCAGGAGCTCGGGGCGGGAGAGGGAGGCCGGGTCGGCGCCGGCAAGCTGGTCGAGGTAGGCCTGGAGCTCCTTCTTGTCCTTCACGAGGCCGGCGTAGTCGACTCGTCCCGACGGGCGCACGTGCTTCTGCAACAGGGCGTCGAAGGCGTCGTGGGAGAAGGTCTTCTGACCCTGGTTCAGCCCCTTCTGCACCGATCGGGTGAGGGGATCCTCGGCGTCGACCCCCCGGGCAGGACCGCAGGCGACGGGAAGCACGCACAGCAGGGTCAACAGAAGGGGACGCACGATACCACGGAAGATTCTCATGAGAGCTCTCCTTTCTGCAGGAGCAAGAGGGTCTGGGACGCACCAGAGTATACTGCGGCGTCGTTGCCGCGCAATCTCTGGTGGCGGACCCGGTTCACATGATCGAGACAACCATCTCTCCCGACGTCGGTCGCGCATCGAGTCACTTTCGTGAGCCGAGGAGCGTCCTGCTCACCGGAGCCACCTCCGGCATCGGTCTCGAGCTGGCCAGGCATCTTGTACGTCGAGGCGACCACGTCGTCTTCGTGGGACGGAAGACGCTCGAGGAGCTCCCGGTCGACGTCCGGGAGCTCCTGGGCTCTCCTCCCGCCCTCTACTGCCGCGCCGACCTCTCGGACGGCGGAGCGGCCGAGACCATCCGATCCTTTCTGGACGTCCAGGGCGTCTCCGTTCTCGATCTTCTGATTCACGACGCGGGCGCAGGTTACGTGGGGGCGGTGGAGAAGCAGGACCATCGATCCATCGAGGAGCTTCTCACCACCAACTTGCTCACCCCGGTGGTCCTGACCCGCGCCTTGCTGCCCCTCCTCCGGAAACGAGGGTCCATCGTCCTCGTGGGCTCGGTGACGGCGGCCCTGCCGAGCCCCGACTACGCGGCTTACGCGGCCACCAAGGCGGCCCTCCAGGGGTTCGGGAGAAGCCTTTCCATCGAGCTCCGCGGTCGCGCCCGGGTGCGGGTCGTCCACCCCGGGGCCACGCGCACGCGGATGCACGAGAAGTCGGGGCTTTCCCCGGAAAGGATCGCGAGAACGCGCATGGTCGATCCCGAGACGGTGAGTCGCCGGATCCTCTCCCGGGTCGAGGGGCGGCGGCGCATCACTTCCACGGGAGCCGGTCCCGGTCTCGCTCGTTTCGCCGGTCATCACCTGGCCATCCCTCTCGACACGGTGTTGCGCCGGATCAGGCGAGGGAGCCAGGCCCGCGTGAATCGAAAGCCCCGGGGCAAGCCCCGGGCACTGGTCACGGGCGCAGCGCAGGGCATCGGACTCGCCCTCGCCTCGAAGCTGGCCTGGCAGGGATACGCGGTGACCGGTGTCGACGTCGACGCCGATCGGGCCCGGGCGGCATCGACCCTGCTCGAGGATCGAGGGGCAGAGGTTCGCTTTCTCATCCACGACCTGTCCGACCCTGCCGACACGATGGATCTGGCCTCACGCCTCGGGAACGAGAATGCCTACCGGGTCGTCATCCACAACGCCGGCATCAACGAGACGGGTCCCTTCGAGAGCTCGTCCTGCGACAGACAGACCGCCGTCCTGAGGGTCAACCTGCACACTCCGCTCCACCTGACGGCGCGCCTCCTCGAGCACGATGCCCTCGAGGAGGGCGGCTCCCTGGTGTTCATCTCCTCGCTGTCACGGTTCGTGAGCTATCCCGGAGCCAGCGTGTACGCGGCGAGCAAGGATGGCCTGGCCAGCTATGCCCGGAGCCTGCGGCTCGGCTTTGTTCCGCGGGGAATCCACGTACTCACCGTGTATCCCGGTCCGACGCGCACGGAGCACGCCCGTCGGCACAGCCCTGACAACTCGCGCGAGGAACGGCGCATGGCTCCCGAGGAGCTCGCACACAGGATCGTACGGGCCATCGAGAAACGGCGCCAGGTCCTCATCCCCGGCCTCGGCAACAAGGCGGCGGCGACGCTGGGCCACTGCCTTCCGCTGCTCACCGAATGGGGGATGCGGAAGACTCTCTTCGAGAAGATGGGGGCCACGGTTCCGCGCCGGCCTTGAAACGCTGGCCCGAGGTTCCCGCCGACAGCGGTGCGTCGGTCGCGATCGCCGCCATCGCGCGTCATCCTCATCGATCCATCCTCCTCTCGAGGCGCGCCTTCGCCGCCTCGACCACGTCGCGGAGAGGCGAGGCCGCCGGCAGCGCCGCAAGAGCCACCTCGAGGTCTTCGCTGGCCCGGGATCGCTCCGTCTCTGCCTCCTCGGGGAGCCCTCCCGCCACGAGCCTCTCGTCGTGCCGCTCGCGCAGGAGGGCACGGTTGAGGCGAGCTTCGACGAGATCGGGACGGATCTCGATCGCCTGGCCAAAGTCCTCGAGCGCCCGCATGCACTCGGCGATGGCGGGGGCGAGCTGACCCTGAGCCTGGAGGAGCTTCAACGCCTCCACGTGATAGGGATCGAGGCCGTACACGATGGCGGTGAGGTTCTCCCGGGCCCGGGCCCGGTCGTGGTCGAGCAAGGCGAGCCGGGCCTCGCCGTAGAGGACGTCGACGGTCCGAAAGGCAAGCCGCGATCTCTCGTGCACCCGCAGGTCCGTTCTCGCCTGCTCCTGGTAGTGACCTCGCACCAGGGACGGCGGTCCTCCCGTCTCCTCGGCGCCACGAAGGCGCGCCGGGCAAGGGCTCCACCATCACCATCGACCGCGAGCACCACCGGTTCGTGCTCACGGTGGAGAGCATGGGCGCCGGCCCCACGCTCGAGGCCTTCAACCTCCCCGGCTTCCTGATGGACGAGAAGGCGCGCTCATCCGGCAGCGGTCCCGTGACCGAGCTGCTGACCCTGGAAGAGGTCAACACCGCGTTCATCCGCAGAAAGGTGAAGATGGCCGACCTCAGCAAGGAGCTCGCGACCATGCTGCCGGCGGTGATGAACCATCTCCAGAGGCAGAGCGTGGATCCCCTCGGCGCACCCTATACTCGCTACTGGTCCATGCCCGCCGAGGAGGTGGACATCGAGGTCGGCTTCCCGGTGCCACGCCCGCTTCCCGTCACCGACACCATCAAGGCGGGCAAGCTCCCCGGCGGGCGGGTGGTCTCGACCTGGCACGTCGGCCCCTACCACACCCTCGGCGAGAGCTACCAGAGGGCCATGGCCTGGATGGGCGAGAACGGGCTGCGTGGCCGCGGCGCCCCGTGGGAAGTCTACTGGACCGATCCCGGCCTCGAGCCCGACTCGGCGAAGTGGCGCACCCAGATCCTGCTCCCGGTGTGGTGAGCCGCGGGGCGCGCACCACCAGCGTCGCTCCCGGGTCCTCCTCCTGCCTCCGACCTCGCCGCGGCAACCGCTTCGGTTGTCGCGGCTTCTTCCTCTGTGATCTCCTCTTCCCCTCTGTGCCCTCTGTGTCGAATCGAGCCCCTCGCCCACCACGCGGCCCTCTTCCACCGCTCCCGGTGTTCACAAGAGTGCCAGGCACCGTTCTTGCACGGTGTTCACAAGAGTGCCAGGCACCGTTCTTGCACGCCGGCGACGCGGCCGTCTTCCACCGCGAGCGACGCTCCCTGTCACGGCACCTTCGGCTCGTGGCTCAGCGCCTCGCGCAGGGCCTGCAACGGCCGGTCGGAGCCCTCGTAGCGCCCGGCGTGGGAGGCGCCGTTCTCGAGCTTGAGGACGCCCCGCGGGCAGACGGCGGCGCACACCCCGCACCCCACGCAGGAGGCCCGGACGATGTTTTCCCCCTTCTCGGCGTAGGTGCGCACGTCGATTCCCATCTCGCAGTAAGTCGAGCAGTTGCCACACGACATGCACTGACCACCGTTGGTGGTGATCCGGAAGCGAGAGAAGAGCCGCTGCCAGAGGCCGAGGATGGCCGCCTGGGGGCAACCAAAGCGGCACCAGACCCGGCTGCCGAGCAACGGGTAGAAGCCCACCCCCACCACGCCCGAGAACACGGCGCCGATGGCGAAGCCGTACCAGTTACGGATCCCGCCCGACCAGGTGCCGTAGAGACTCCCGCTCGTCTTGTAGTCGATCCACAGGGAGGCGGTGACCGCGAGCACGAGCACGAGCACGCTGTGGATCATCCAGCGCTCGATCTTCCACGCCCGGGTCGACTTGTCGGAGAGCTGCCGCCAGGGATCGCCCAGGGTCTCGGCGAGCCCCCCGCAGCCGCAGACCCACGAGCAATACCAGCGCTTGCCGAAGAAGTAGGTCAGGATGGGGGTCGCGATGACCATACCTACCGCCCACGCGATGAGCAGGATGCCCACCGTGCCCGCGCCGCCGAACTCACCGATCAGCTTCTCGGGCCAGAGGTAGTTCTGCTTGAGGGGCCAGACCCCGTTGAACTCCATGTACGGCTGCCGGAACAGCACGAGGAGATTGGGCAGGAGCCACGCGAACCCGAACTGCGAGATCATCACGCTCGCGGTGCGTACCTGCTGGTACCGGTTGTGCCGGTACTTCATGAACATGCGCACCCCGAAGACCAGGATCGCGCCGCTGTAGAGGACGCCGTACAGGAACCAGCGCGAGGCCGGGTAGCCGGTGACGAGGCGCGCGAGGGGATCCACCGTGGCCACGAGCCCGGTGGGGGGAACGCCGTCCGGGTGCTCGCCGAGGACCCGGGGAAACCAGTAGATCAGCACGTACATTCCGGTCATGAAGATGCCGGCCAGCCAGCCCAGGGCTCCGCGTGCGGTGAGGGTGGCGAAGAAGGTGCCGTCGTGTTTGATCCCCGGGCTCGTTCCGGCATGGGCGCGCCACGAGGTGAGCCCGATGCCCAGGCCCGCGAGACCCCAGGAGAGAAGAAAACCGAGCCACGTCCCGGTCAGGCCCCCACCCGCGATCTGCACCAGGAGAAAGAGAAGACCCACGCCGAGGACGGCGAGGCTCGCCTTCTGGCTCGCGTCCAGCCCTGCTTTCAGCTCCGGCAGGGTGACCGGCTCCCCGAAACCGATCGTCTCCTCGTCGTGGTCGTAGGCAAGCGTTGCGGGATCGATCACTGGATCTGCTCCTTCATCACGCCCACGATCTCGTTCTCGTGACGCCGGAAGAACTCGCCATCGAAGTTGGCCTCTGCCAGGTGATCGAGGACCCACCCGGGCGACCTCTGCTCGCGGATCCAGCGCTCGCACACCTCGTGACGGTAGCGGACGCCCATCAGGTTGAACCCGATGACCCCCTCGCCGTCGGTGTGCACGATGCGCACGGCATGGAGCCCGCTCTCGTGCTCCCAGAAAAGGCTCTTCTCGCCCTCGACCTTGAAGCCCACCCGGCCGTAGGTCTGGTACTCGAGGTCGAGGAACTTGGCCGAGTTGTACCAGATGCCCGGATCGTAGATCGCCTCGTCTCCGGCCATCACGTCGGCCACCACCCGCCCCTGCATCTTCCCCGTGTACCACACCTGCTGGAGAAGGTTGCGATCGCCGTTGCCCTTCACGATCTCCGCACAATCCCCGGCGGCGTAGACCGCGTCGACGCTGGTGCGCAGGCTCGGATCGACGAGGATGCCGCGCCCGGTGTCGATGGAGGTCTCCTTGACGAGATCGAGGTTGGGGCTCACCCCCGCGGTCAGCCCCACGATCTGGCAGTCGAGCGTCTCGCCACGATCCGTGATGGCGGCCCGGACCCGTCCTTTTGCATCTCCCTCGATGGACTTCAGGTTTCGCTCGAGAAGCAGCCCGATCCCCGCCTTGCGGATGACGCGGTTGATCATGCCCGACTCCTCCCTGGGCAGGACATTGTCCCAGAAGGACTCCTCCCGCACGATGAAGGTGACGGGAATGTGCCGGGTGTGCAGCATCTCGGCCAGCTCGATCCCGATGAGGCCGCCGCCCACGATCACCGCGGCCCGCGTCGTCTTGACGTTCTCGTAGAGACGCCGGAGATCCATGAGGTCGTAGAGGCCCTGCACTCCCTCGAGATCCTGTCCGGGCCAGCCGAAGCGGTTGGACTTCGAGCCGGTGGCCAGCAGCAGCTTGTCGTAGGCGATGGGCTCGCCGCGGTGGAGCTCGAGCCTCCGGTTCGCCGTGTCGATCCGGGTCACCCAGGCCCGCACGAGGTCGATCCGCCGTTCCGTCCAGAAGGAGTCCGCGAAGGGTTTCGTGTCGCCATAGCGCATGTGGCCCATGAAGATGTACATGAGCGCGGGCCGGGAGTAGGGATGGGTCGACTCGCCCGAGATCATGGTGATCTTCCAGTCGGGCCTTCGCTCCCGCAAGCGGATGGCGGCCGTGAAGCCGGTGACACCGTTACCGATGATGCAGACGTTCAAGAAAGGTGCTCCGTCTCGATCGGCCCGTCCGATCCGGTGCGGGGGCGCCCCAGGGTACGATTCCACGGGGCGAATGTCCCGGGCCCGGCCAGGCCGTACTATTCGCCCGGGGCCGCCCGCCCGAAGTCCCTCCCCAGCCGCAGTACCTCTTCCACCAGGAGGTCGATGTCCTCTTCCCGGGTGCGGAAGTTCACGATGCACACCCGCAAGGAGTACCTCCCCTCGAGGACGGTGGGCGAAAGGAAGAAGCTTCCTCCCTCGAGCAGTCCGTCCAGGATCCCCCGGTTGAGGGCGTCGAGATCCACGTCATCTCGAGGCGAGCCCGATGGCAGGTAGCGGAAGCACGAGATCGAGAGCCCCGACCCCAGGAGCTCCAGCTCCTCCTCCGCGACGATGCGCGCATCGAGACGCTCGCGCAGGGCGATGTGCCTCCGGATCTCCGCCTCGATGGCCTCCACGCCGCGCCCCTCGAGGATCATCCAGACCTTGAGCGCCCGCGCCCGCCGCGTCAGCTCCATCCCGTGGTCGAAGAACGCGTGCCTCCCGATGGGATCCTTCTGGGTCACGGCCACGTAGTCCTGCTGGTAGGTGAACGCCCGCTCCGAGGCCTCGACATCGCGCACGAGCAAGCAACCCACGTCGATGGGCGCGAAGAGCCACTTGTGGGGATCGATGGTGAGGGAGTCGGCGCGGCCGAGTCCCCGGCGAAGCTCCGCCATCTCGGGAAGCAGCGCCGCCGGTGCGCCGTAGGCGCCGTCCACGTGCAGCCACGCTCCGCTCCTCCGGCAGATCTCGGCGATCTCCTCCAGAGGATCGATGGCGCCGGTGTTGGTGGTTCCCGCCGACGCGCAGACACAGGCGGGGAGGAATCCCTGACTCCTGTCCTCCTCGATCCGCGCCTCGAGCTCTGCCGGGATCATCCGTCGCTCCTCGTCGATGGCCACCCGGCGAATGCGCTCCTCCCCCATCCCGAGGAACAGAAACGCCTTCTCGAGGGAGAGGTGTCCCTGCTCCGACACGTAGCCGCAGAGGCGGGGCAGGAGCGAGGCCTTGTCGCTCCCTGCCTTGCGCGCCGCCACATCGAGCGCCAGCCCGATCGCGGTCAGGTTGGCCGCCGACCCTCCCGACACGAGAATTCCCGCCCCTTCCCCGTCGAACCCCACCATCTCGTCGAGCCACTTCAGCACGAGCCTCTCCAGCTCGGCGAACCCCGGAGCCGAACGCCAGGATGTGACGTTCTGGTTGAGGAGCGAAGCGAGGAGGTCGGCGATGGCTCCGAGTGGATCTGCCGATCCCTGCACGTAGCCAATGAAGCGCGGGTGACCGTTCTTGCGACACAGGGGGAGCAGCCTCTCCTCGATGGTCGAGAGCAGCTCTCCGAGCGGCCTCCCCGCGCGGGGAAGAGGCGCGTCGACGAGGCGGCGGGATTCCTCTCCCGTCACGCGGGGAAGCACCGGATCCCGGCTCTCGCCCTCGTGGATCCTTCTCGCCAGGCCGGCCGCTTCGGCGAGGAGCCCCTCGAGCTCCTCGCCGGAGGGATCGAACGAACTCTCTCTGCGTTCCACGGTGTCGGACTCTCTCCGGGAGCATCTCTCCCCGCGACATGGCGCCGGTCCTTGCACTTGCCAGGCGAGAGTATCCCAGGAAGTCCACGCATGCGCACCCTTTCGCCCCCGGCTCCGCCCCCGCTCCTATCCCCGTTACAGTCCCGTTACCTCCTCACCGCCCCTCTCCGCCCCCTCCCTGGTAAGCTTGTTTCCGGAGGACCTCGCCCCTTGCCACCCACCGTGCTCGTCGTGGAAGACGACCCCGCCATTCGTCGCGGGCTCGTCGATGCACTTGCCTACGCGGGCTACGATCCGCTCGAATGCGCGGACGCCGAGACAGCGCAGGGCCATCTGGACCGATCTCCCGTCGATCTCGTGCTCCTCGACGTCCTCCTGCCGGATCGCACCGGCTTCGACCTCCTGGTCGATATCCGACGCAAGAGCCCCCGCCTTCCCGTGATCATGGTCACGGCGCGCGGAGCCGAGCCCGATCGGGTGCGTGGGCTCCGAGACGGCGCCGACGACTACGTGGTCAAGCCCTTCAGCGCCCGCGAGCTCCTGGCCCGGGTCGAGGCCGTCCTCCGCCGCGCCTCGATCCAGGACCCCACCTCGACCCTGCGTGTCAAGGGACGCACCATTGACCTCGACCGACGCGAGGTCACCTTCTCCGACGGTCGCCAGAAGTCCCTCACCGAGCGCGAGGCCTCCATCCTGAAGCACCTCGTCCTGAACGACGGCCTGCCTCTCTCGCGCGAGGATCTCCTGAGGCGAATCTGGCGCCTCGACCCCCAGGGCATCCGCACCCGGACCGTCGACATGCACGTGGCCCGACTGCGCGAGAAGCTCGAGGACGATCCCACATCCCCCGAGATCATCGTGACCGTGCGCCAGAAGGGATACATGCTCGCTCGCAAGGCAAGCACCAACGGAGAGGATCCGACATGACGCGTCGGAGCCGGGTCACGGTCTCCCTCTTCACGGCCGGCATCGTGGCCGTCCTTGCCGCTCTGGTCTGGGTGTCGCGTCTGGTCCTCGATCTCGAGGAGAGGGAAAAAAGGGCCACCGCGCTCGCCGAGCACCAGGAGAGCCTTCGTCTCGCCCTCTGGCGCATGGATGCCTGGCTCTCTCCTCTCATCACCCGGGAATCGCTCCGGCCCTCGTCCGACTACTCCGCCACGGCTCCCCTTCCCTACGGAACCCCCGACGACGGAACCGCTGGCGAGTCTCCCCTCGTCTCCTTCCAGTCCGGCGCGATCCTGCTCCACTTCAGGATCGGAGCCACGGGGGTCCTCTCGTCGCCGCAGGTGCCACGACAAGGACTCGATCCCGCGGCGCCAGGCCTCCTCTCGACCGGGGCGGTGGAGCACGAGGAGCTGGTCGCCCGGGTGGCCGTGCTCCTCGATATGGACCTCGTGCGAAAGAGCGTGCGCGAGGCCGAGATGAACGCCATCAACTACGCCTGCGATTACCTGCCGCCTTCTCCCCAGCCCCAGGCGGCGAAAGAGGAGCAGATCTTCACCAAGAACATGCAGGAGTGGTCCAAGCGCGCCCAGAACCGGCTCTTCGCCCAGATCCGGGCCCGCGAGGGGGTCGAGGTCGGAGAAGAGCATGCCACCGGGACGGTCTCTGCCGGAATCGAGCGCCAGAATGGTCCCGGTGTCCTTCTTCCCATCTGGGTGGAGGATCCGCAGGCGGAGGTGGGTCGAAGCCTCTTCTACCTGCGCCGCTCGAGGCTGCCCGAGGGAGAGGTCCTGGAGGGATTCCTCGCCGACTGGCCGGCCATCCGCAACTCTCTCCTCGCCGAGGCGAGCGACCTTCTCACCGAGGCCGACCTCGTTCCCCAGCCCATGGTCGCCGCGCGCGAGGAAGACCAGGGCGGTCTTCTCCTGGCCAACCTCCCCGCCATCCTCGAGGCCGAGGCTCCCACCCGCCTCCCGAAGGGAATGACCCCGGTGAGGCTGACCCTGGCCGGCGCCTGGCTGGCCATTCTCGCCTCGCTCCTCACCGCCGGCATCTCCCTGCGCGGAAGCCTCGCGCTCTCCGAGAAGAGGAGCCGCTTCGCCTCCGCCATCACCCACGAGCTCCGCACCCCGCTGACCACGTTCCGCATGTACTCCGAGATGCTGCTCCTCGACATGGTCAAGGATCCGGAGCAGCGACGGGACTACCTCGAGACCCTCACCCGGGAATCCGCACGCCTTTCACGCCTGGTCGAGAACGTGCTCTCCTGGTCGGGCGTCGAGGAAGGGCGGCTGACCCCACGGGCAAGCCGGGTCGGGGTGAACGGTCTCCTCTCCGGCATCGCACCCGTGCTTCGATCGCGGGCCGACACCTTTGGCATGGAGATCGCGATCGACATGGACACCGAAGCCGGCGAGGTGGAGGTCGATCCCGACACCATCTCCCAGATCCTCTTCAACCTCGTCGACAACGGGTGCAAGTACGCGGGGCCGAGCGGCGGCCCCTTGACCCTGACCACGAAGACGGAGCCCGGCGCGGTCACCATCGAGGTTCGAGACCACGGGCCCGGCATCCCCGGCAACGAGCGTCACCACCTCTTCAGCCCCTTCGAACGAGCCGGACGCGACGGCACCGATGGAATCCCTGGCCTCGGCCTCGGGCTCGCTCTGTCCCGGGGCCTGGCGCGCTCCCAGGGCGGCGACCTGACCCACGAGCCGCCACCGGGCGGCGGCTCCCGGTTCGTCCTCCGGTTGCCCGTCAAGAAGGCTAACGTCCAATAAAAAAATTGGACAAACTGCAGATCCGGGGCTACGCTGCCCAGGGATGAGCGGGAACAACAACGGAAACGGACTCCTCTACTCGGTGGGCAAGATCGCGGCCGAGACCGGGGTCACCCCCGACATGCTCCGGGTCTGGGAGCGACGCTATGGCGTCCCCACCCCCGTCCGACTTCCCTCCGGCCACCGGCGCTACACCCATGAGCAGCTCGTCTGGCTGCGCCAGATCGCCGAAGCCCTCGCCCTGGGACACAAGCCCCAGTCCATCCTCCGGCTGTCGGCCAGCGACCTGCGGTGCCTCGTCCGTGAGAAGAGCGGTCGCGAGCTGCGTACCGACGAGACCAGCGCCTGGCTCGGATCCATCCGGGAGATGCGTGTCGACTGCCTCGCCTCCGAGCTCCGCCGTGCAGCCGCCGACAGCGACCCTCTCGACTTCCTCCACGGCCGCCTGTCCCCGCTCCTCTCCGCCATGGGCACGGCCTGGTCCCGGGGCGAGCTCGACATCCGCCAGGAGCACGCGGCGGCCGAGGTGATCGAGGATCATCTCCGCGCCATGCGCTCGCGGAGAGCCACGTTGCGTCGAACACCCTGTCGGGCGCGCATCGTGCTGGCGACCTTGCCCGGAGAGCCTCACCGCCTCGGCATCCAGATGGCCGGCGTCGTGTGCGAGACCCGCGACGTCTGCGCCCTGATCCTCGGCTCCGAGACTCCCGTGGAAGAGATCTCCAGGACCGCCTTCGCGGAGGAGACCTTCGCCGTGGGCATCGGCATCTCTCTCTACGCCGCCGGCGTGGAGAGCGATCGCGCCCTTTCACTCCTTCGCGGCCAGCTTCCTTCCCGGGTCCACCTGGTGGCCGGGGGTGAAGGGGCACGGAAACCGCGCAACGGCCCACGCTCCGTCCACCGCTTCCGCGACCTGCCCGGCTTCGCCGCCTGGCTCGACCGCAGCCTTCCCAGCGCATGACGAAGGCCACCAGCGAGAATGCCGTGAAGAAGATCCTGGTCACTGGCTCCTCGGGGATGGTGGGAACAGCCCTCTGCGCCCGGCTCGAGGAGGAGGGACATCGGGTCCTCCGTCTCGTCCGCAGCGGATCTTCCGATCCTGGCCGTGTGGTGTGGAATCCTCTCACGGGCGAGGCCGACGCGCAGCGGCTGGAGGAGCTCGACGCCGTGGTTCACCTTGCCGGAGAGAACATCGCCGGCGGACGATGGACCTCGGCCAGGAAGGATTCCATCCGCAGGAGCCGCGTCGAGGGAACGAAGAACCTCTGCACGCTCCTGACCTCTCTGACCCGGAAGCCGAAAGCCCTCGTCGCCGCCTCCGCCATCGGATTCTACGGTGACCGGGGAGACGACATCCTCGACGAGAGCGCCCACGCCGGCACCGGGTTTCTCGCCGAGACGTGTCGAGCCTGGGAGGAGGCCTCTTCTTCCGCGGTGACCGCGGGTATCCGCACCGTGCTGCTCCGGATCGGAGTCGTTCTCGCGCGTGAGGGAGGCGCGCTGGCCAAGATGCTGTTCCCGTTCAAGATCGGCATGGGGGGCAGGATCGGCACCGGCCGCCAGCACGTGAGCTGGATCACCGCGGAGGACCTGGTCTCGGCCATCGTTCACTGCATCGACAACGCCGAGCTCGCGGGTCCCGTCAATGCCGTCGCCCCCCACCCCGTGACAAACCTCGAGCTCACCAGGGCTCTGGGCAAGGCACTCCACAGGCCCACCATCGTCCCCCTCCCTGCCTTCATGGCCCGGATCCTCCTCGGCGAGATGGCCGATGAGCTCTTGCTTTCCTCGACCCGCGTGCTTTCCAGGAAGCTCGAGGCCTCGGGCTTCTCGTTCGCATCCTCTCGCATCGACGAGGCCCTGGAGAAGATCCTGGGCTGAGGGGCACGACCTCTGCGGGCTCTCCTCACTCGCCCTCGACCAGGAACCTCACGCTCTTCTCCATCTGGTACTCGAAGAACGGGTTGCACCGCAGGCGATAGAAGGACTCCGCGGGAACGACGAGGTACCCCTTTTTCCCGCGGGGAAAGAGACTCCCCAGCATGTAGCCCGGCGGGGTATGGGTCGCGGTCTCGAGGCCATAGAGCTCGTCCTCGGGAGAGAAGGGCAGGCTCACGTGAGAGAGGGAGACGATCTGCGGCGGCCAGGAAAGCCCGAGATCCTTCTCCTCCCGGGAAGTCTCACTGGAGAGGGTGGTGCGAGCCACGACCCGGCTCGTCCGGGGGGAGGCGTTGGTGACGAGCGTGACGGTGAAGTCCCTCGAGGATTCACCGACCCGGGTCTCGCGAGCATCGGCAATCTTCCCCTGCACGAAGGGGGACAGGGCGGCCAGCCGGTTGACGTCGTAGAGCACGAGCTCGCTTCCGTTCCGGGGAAGCTCGTTGTAGAGGCCCTGGATGACGGCCTCGGTGAGCACCGTCGAGTCGACGATGGACTGGAAGGTGAGGATTCTCGGCATCCGGTCGAGCCCCCCCTCCTCGTGGAGCCGCTGCAGCTCGGATCGGATGGAGACGGTGAGGCGGTGCATCTGGTAGCCGGCCATCTTGGGGAAGGAGACGTACTTGAAGGGGTCGTACTCGGGGTCGATGGACATCCACTCGAACTTCTCGAAGAACGGAAGGAAGGACAGGAGCCGATGCCAGCTCCCGACCCGCGAGAAGGGAGTGACTCCGATGGCGGGGCTCAGCAGCAGCACTCGATCCGGCCTCGGCGGACCACCCTCGGCGAGGGAGCGGAGGGAGTGGGCGACCACCAGCGATCCTCCGTAGGAATAGCCCACCATGAGCAGGGGGCGCCCCTTGCCCACCGCGGCCCGGACTCCGCGGGCCCCGATCTCCACCGCGGCCAGGCAGTCCTCCACCGTCATGTCGCGAAGAGCGCCCGGAGCCGTCCCGTGAAACGGGAGTCGGAGCGAGACCACGTGGACTCCTCGCTCGTGGAGAGCGAGAGCAAACTTTCGCAGGCTGTAGGGCGAGTCGGTGAGGCCGTGGACAAGGAGTGCTCCTGCGCGAGGCTCGGCCACATCCAGGACCACGGTTCGATTCCAGCGAGGATCGTGACGGGCGGGATCGGCGAGGCTGTCCTTCTGGAACCGGTTGAGTCCGCCCGAATCTCCGTCATCGACACCCTGGATGACGTCACGCTCGAGCTCGGCGAAGACCTTTTCCTCGATGGCGAGGTAGCCGGCGAGATCGGTGACGGGAAGCTGGACCGCCCGGAACTCCTGGGTGCTCCGGAATCGGTGCCAGGGACGCAATTCGGGAAGGCTCCTGGAGTCGATGGCGCGCACCAGGATGATGGTTGCCACCGTTCCCGCCAGAAGGCCGAGCACCTGGAGGAGCCGGACCAGGAGCCGGGTCATCAGGCCTCTTGGCGTCGACCACATCTGACGTTTCTCCCGGCATGAGCGACGGGGGGCTCCTCTCCCCATTGCGAGATGGAGCGCCTCAATCTAGCATCTTCTCCATCGAAGGGTTCCGGCCACAAGGAGAGCACGGCCCGACCGTCGAATGGAGAGCCACACCAGCAAGTCTCGTTGGAAACGCATCGCTCTCCTCGGAGCCGCGGTGGCGGCCCTCCTGATCCTGCTTGCGCTGGTGGTGTGCACCACTCCGCCCCATCGCTTCGCCGCCCTCTTTCTCACGCTGCCCCGCCTGGAAAGCTTCGTGAGACATCTCGACCATCGCCTGGTCGCCCTCCTGTTCTCGGCCTTTACCGCCCTTGCCTGGCTGACGATCCTCCACTCCTACAACCTCTACGTCTATCGGGGTAGCTCCATCGTGCGGATCCTCTTCGCCTTTGTGGTGGGAGCGATCTTCGCGTACCCGACGGCAATCCTCCAGCAGAACCTCGGCGACCTCATCCCGGTGCCGGCCATCGACCGGGCGCCGCACAACCTGCCCCACACCTTCATCGTGATCGCGGGGGTCGAGGAGCTCATGAAGGCGTTCGCGGGAATCCTCGCCCTCACGGGTCTCCGACGCCCCACCCGCCTTCCCGAGGGGGCCATTCTCTTTGCCGCCGCCGCGCTCGGCTTTGCCACCTTCGAGAACCAGCGCTACCTCACCTCCTGGGGCCCGCACATCCTCCCCGACCGGTTCCTGGTCAGCGTTCTCACCCACGTGGCGTGCTCAAGCCTGGTGGGAACGTTCGTGGCCCGGGGAAAGCTGGGCGGCCGGCCGCCCCTCTCGTCGGCGGCCACCGGATTTCTCCTCGCCGTCATCGGCCACGGCCTCTACGACACGCTCATCTTCGAGGGAGGCCGCGTGGCCCCGTTCTCGCTTCTCGTCGCCGGAGGTCTCCTCTACGGCAGCCACCGCCTCTTCATCCGCGACGTGATGGATTCGATGACCGCGTCCGGAGCTCCGCCAAGACGAGGCAGGAGCCCGCTCGCCTGGCTCTTCTTCTGCGTGAGCGGAGGGCTCGCCATCGCCTTCGGCGTGGGCTACGGCTGGCTCACGACCGGACAGGCGCCCGACCCGTCCTACCTCCTGGCTCTGCTGGGAATCTTCTTCTACATCTTTCACTTCTACCTGAGCGACCCCGACGCGTTCGCGGTGTCCCGGGCCGAGAACCTCATCTACGACGGCCATCTCGAATCCGCCAAGGTGGAGCTGACACGGATCCTCGACACCCAGCTCGGACTCGACACCGCGAGCCGGGCGGCCTTCCTGTACGGGCTACTGGATCTCACCGAGGGAAGCCCCTGGCGAGCCCTGGAGCGGATGGACCTCGTCGAGACGGAAACGCCCGAGCTGCGGGTGCTGGGGGCGCGGTGCCATGCCTGCCTCGGCCAGCATCAGGAGCTGCGCGAGCTCCTGCACCGGGTGCCGCGACGAACGCGTGAGAGGTTTCTGGTGGCGCTGAACCTGGCGCTCGCCTACCTGATCGTCGAAAAGCCGCGCGAGTCGCTGAAGATCCTCCTCCACCTCCCCACCAAGAGGAGGTGGTGGTGGATGCTCGATCTCCTGCGCAACGTGAACCGATTCCGAACGTTTCGGTCGGTGGGCCAGGGGCTCTTCGGCCACCGGGAAAACATGCGCCTCCTGCGCACGGTCAAGCGGAGCCTCATGAAGCAGCTCACGGACGGATCGAGCGGGCTGACCCCGGTGATCCGCCTCATCTGGTCGGAGCTCCACCACCCGCCACTCCGTCGGCTGCGGCTGCCCCCCCTCTCGATCCCGGGCCGCGCGGGAGGCGACGCCGACCCCGGCGTCGCCGCGCCCTAGCAGGGGAGAGGCGTCCCCTCCTCCCCGTCGATCACGTCCCGATGCGGCAGAAGCAGGAGGCGTTGATCGAGACGTCGGCGCGAGCCCACGCCTCCTCGAACTCCGCCTGAGCCTTCCTGGCTCCGGCCACATCGCCCTTCTTCTGCAAGCACTCGGCGAGACCGTGGAGAGACCAGCCGTTGTGGGGATGACGGCGCAGATCCTCGCGATAGACCGAGGTCGCCTCGTCGACGTGCCCCTGTTCGAGGAGAAGGGCGCCGAGAGCGTGACGGGCCGGCTGCATCCAGCCCCAGGGTTCGTCGTAGTTGAGGGCATCGTCCCTGGCCACGGCGTCGCGGAGCAGCTCGAAGGCGTGCTCGTGGTTGCGCTTCCGGTACTCGATCTCGCCCTCGAGCATGAGGCGAGCGATGTCGAGGATGTCGGCCACCGAGTTCTGGAACTGGATCCGGGAAGACGGAACCAGGGCCTTCTCCTTCAGGAAGAGCTTCTGCTCCGCCTCCGCCTCGGAAACCCGCCCCAGGGTGGAGAGGGCAATGCCCCGGGCGTAATGGTGAAAGGACCGCGAGATGTGGCGCTCGGCCTCGGGCATCGGCTCCGCCAGGATCTCCTGCCACCGACCGAAGCGCACGAGCACGTGATAGTGCATGGGCAGGAAGGCCTCGATGAAGTCGGCAAACCGATCGAGCATCTCCGCGGGGATCTGACGCGGAATCTCGCGGGCGTTCTCGAGCGCCACCTGGTACTGGCCATCGAGGAGAGCCCCGTACACCACGAAGTGGTAGTTGTGGACCCGGTAGAGGGTGTAGAAGTTGTCGGCCCCCTGCTTCTTCACATAGGCGCGATCGGCGTCGATGGCCAGGCAGTTGGCGATGATGGCCTCCTCGTACTGGCCCACGAGAACGTCGATGTGGGACGGCATGTGGACGAGGTGGCCGGCTCCCGGCACCCGCCGCCGGAGGTTGTCGGCATAGGGGAGAGCCTTCTCGGGGGTGGGCGAGGCCTCCATGGTGTGAATGTAGAAGTGGCAGAGACCGGGGTGATGGGCGTCGAGGGCGAGCCCGTGCTCGATGGTGGCCACGATCTCGGGGGTCTCGGGAGCCGGTTTGCCGTCCCTGGACCAGAGCTTCCAGGGACGCAGATCCATGAGCGACTCCGCGAAGAGGGCGACGACATCCGGGTCCTTGGAGTGCTCGCGATACACCGATCGCATGGTCGCGGCGTACGCCTTGTTGAGAGAGCCGCGGTCAGCCGGGGCGGGCCAGGCGTAACGCTGCGAGAGCGCCTCCACGAGCTGCCTCTCCACATCGGTCACGGTGCGTGTGGAAAGCGCGGCAGTCGCCTTCTGGCAGGCCTCCCAGGCCGCACGCGAAGCGTTCGCGTCCATGTCCATGTTGTTGATGTTCGGCCCCCAGCAGTACGCGATCCCCCACCACGGCATGGGACAGCCGGGGTCGGCCTCGGCTGCCTTCTCGAAGCAGCGAATGGCCTCCTCGTGGTTGAACCCGTAGGTGAGGGCGAGCCCGCGGTCGAACCAGGTCTGGGCCACGGGGGACGCGGTGCTGATCTCGCGATGGAAGCCGCCCACGTCCGCGTAAGGACCGGCGGCTCCCGTGCCCAGGGACTTGCAGCCGCAGACGAGCAATGCGGCGGCGAGAGAACAAGCCAGGACAGACGCGAAGCGACGATGGGCTGACGTGAGCATGGGAATGTCTCCTCTCATGGACGGCCATTCTGGCCCTTGACTGGCCGGAGGGTAGTCCTTCGCCCCCGGGGGGTCAAGATCGGTCAGAAGGGGCCGACCCACCGAGAGCCCCGGGCCGCCCCCGGCAACCTCGTTCGGTCGGTCCGAGCTCCGTTGTGGAGAACGGGGTGGCCAGAAGCGCCCCCTCCCCTGATCGGTGGTATCCTGCCCGCTCTCCCGACCCCGTCACCCGGCGATGGCGGCGGGAGTCTCGAGGGTGCCATGTCCGCCGTACCGAGTCCTGTCATCGAAACCAAGGCTCTCCGCAAGGCTTACGGCAGCAAGGTCGCCGTTGCCGGCCTCGACCTCTCCGTGGCAAAGGGGGAGATCTTCGGCCTCCTGGGGCCGAACGGCGCCGGAAAGACCACCACCACCCGGATGCTCATCACCCTGCTGCATCCCGACGCGGGAAGCGCGAGCATCCTCGGCCAGGACGTGGTGAGCCATGCCGACGAGGTCCGCTCGCGCATCGGCTACGTGCCTCAGGAGCCGGCCACCGACCGCTACCTCACCGGACGCGAGAACCTGCGCCTCTTCGCCGCCCTCTACCGGGTGCCGCGAAGGGAGCGGGAAGCGAAGGTCGATGCGCTTCTCTCCCTCCTCGGACTCACCGAGGCCGCCGATCAGCTCGTCAAGAAGTACTCGGGCGGCATGCGCAAGAAGCTCGACATCGCCACAGGGCTTCTCCATGCGCCCGAGGTCCTCTTCCTCGACGAGCCGTCCCTCGGCCTCGACCCGGCCGTGCGTCGGGTGGTCTGGAACCACATCCTGGGGCTGAAGAAGAGCCAGGTCACGGTGTTTCTCTGCACGAACTCCATGGAAGAGGCCGAGAAGCTGTGTGACCGGATCGCCATTCTCGATCGCGGGGGAATCGTGGCTCAGGGAACTCCCGACGAGCTAACGGCCGGCCTCGGCGGCGATGTCGTGACCCTGGAGCCCGCCCGCCCGGAGAACGGAACGCTCGACCGGCTGGAGACGGCGCTGACCTCCCTCGAGGTCGTGACCGGAGCCAATCGCATCGGGAAACGGCTCCTTCTGTCCGTCAAGGGCCTCGAGACCGCGGTGCCCCGGGTCCTCGAGGCGGCGGCAAAGGCCGGGATCGAGATCGGCTTCCTGTCGTCGACGCGACCCGGACTGGAGGAGGTCTTCCTCAAGCACACCGGCGCGCGCTTCGAGGAGAGAAACCTGTGAACGGCACCGCCACCACGGCCCTCCTCGTCCGGACGTTTCACCGCCTGAAGCGAGAGCCGTTCACGACGCTGTTCAACCTCACCCAGCCGATCATCTGGCTCCTCTTCTACGCCAACCTGATGAGGCATGCCTCGTTCGGCTCCACCAAGGTCGTCCACTATCCGACCTTCATGTTGTCCGGGATCATCGCGTTCACGGTCTTCAGCAACAGCCTGGGGGGAGGGATTCCGCTCCTTTTCGACAAGGAGAACGGGTTTCTGGCCCGCCTCCTCGCCACCCCCATCCCGAGATCGTCGATCGTCCTCTCACGGTTCATCCACATTCTCATCGTGTCCCTGGCCCAGGTCCTCCTCATCGTGCTGCTGTCGGCGGTCTTCCTCGGCACCCACATCGAGACCGGTTTCACCGGCCTCGTCATGATCCTGCTCGTCTCGACGCTTCTCGGGTTCGGGCTCACCGCTCTCTCCCTGTCTCTCGTCTTCACCTTGCAAGGGCACGCCCCCTTCTTTGCCCTCATCGGCTTCGTGAGCCTGCCCGCCCTCTTCCTTTCCCCCGCGCTCGTGCCTCTCGAGGTGATGCCCGGCTGGATGCGCGCTGCGGCCTGGTTCAATCCCATGACGCACGCCATCCAGGCCATGCGAACCTTCATGGCCGAGGACCAGAATACGAGCGCCGTCGTGATGCCACTGGTCATCCTCGCCATCATGGACCTCGCCTGTCTCGCACTCAGCCTCCGCGTGATGAAGCGGAGCCTTGTCGACTGACCCGCGGAGACCTTCAGCCATGGCTCGCCTGAGCTACGATCAGCAAAACGACGCGAGGGAGCTCCTCGCCGACCTCGTCAAGATCAAGAGCGTCAACGAGAGCGACGAGCAGGCAGACCGGGACCAGGCCGAGAAGGAGATCGCCGACTTCGTCGAGCAACGCCTCGTGAAGATCGGGATGGAGGTGGAGCGGGTTCCCCTCGCACCCGGTCGCGACAACCTCGTCGCTCACTGGCCCGACCAGAAGGGTGACCGGTCGTTCGCACTCCAATCCCACATGGACACCGTGAGCGTGGCCAACATGTCCATCGATCCCTTTCGCGGGGGGATCCACGACGGCAAGCTGTGGGGGCGCGGCGCCTGCGACACCAAGGGGTCTCTGGCCGCGTTCCTCACCGCCCTCGCCGTGGCCAGAAAGAAGAGCTACCGCACCGAGGACAAGATCTGGTTCGTGGCCACGGCGGGCGAGGAAACGGGATGCAAGGGGGCGACAGCCCTCGTCAAGAACGGCTTCCGGGTGGACGGAATGGTCGTGGGGGAGCCCACCCGCTGCCGCCTCGTCAGCGCCCACAAGGGCACCTGCTGGGCGACCCTCGAGGCCAGAGGGCAGAGCTGCCACGCGTCGAACCCCCACCTCGGAAACAACGCCATTCTCGTCATGTCACGGGCGCTTCAACATCTCGAGGAGGTCTTCCTCCCCTCACTGCAAAGGCAAAGCCACCCTCTCCTGGGATCCCCGACCTGCTCGGTGGGCATGATCTCGGGGGGCACCGCCCCCAACATCGTGCCCGCATCGTGCCGCATCGCCCTCGACTTCCGGGTGCTTCCCGGTGACGATCCCGCAGGTCTGGCCCGGAGACTGATCGAGGAGCTCGAGGGCCTCCTCCCGGAAGAGGAGCTGAAGCTCACCATCGATCAGGTTCAGGGGGGCGTCGACGTGCCGGCGGAATCGAACCTCGTGCGCTCGCTGCTCGGACCATGCCGCGAGAGGGCGGGGCAGGAAGAGCCCGAAGGAGTCCACTACTTCGCCGACTCTGGCCCCTTCTTCGAGGCGGGGATCCCGTGCATCCTGTTCGGCCCGGGAGACATCGCCCAGGCCCACACCGCCGACGAGTTCCTGGAGCTGGATCAGCTCGTCCTCGCCAGCGACATCGCCCTCACCTGGCTCGAGAAGGGCACGGAACGCTCGCTGGTGTGAAAGACGCTGGTGGGAGAAAAAAGGCCGGCCGACCTCCGTGAGATCGCACCGGCCCTGATTCACCACCGGAGCACTTCGCGAGAGAGTCCGGGCTGTCTCTCGTGAACAACCCGGGCTAGCCCGCGGCCTCGAGGGCCTCGCGGATGCGCCGGAGGCACTCCTCGACAGCGGCTTCGATGCGCGCCGAGGTGGTGCGCGCGGCCTGGATGACCCCGTGAACGAGCTCGCGGTCCCCGCCCAGGCGGCGGATCACGCGGATGCAACTCTCTGCCGTCTCGTGGATGCCCCCGATGCCGCGGCGTCCGAGGCGACGGGCGCGAGCGGCGCCGTGACGAGCGGCAGCCTGAGCGCCCTCGACGTCTCCCGCGGCCAGAAGCTCCTCGATGGCCGACACGGTCCGGGCCGTGGTCATCACGATGTGGGTGACCGCCGCCTCGCCAATGGTGTGGATCCGGGCGATGCAGCGCTCGGCCACTGCCGCGGGATCACGATCCGGATCGCTGCCGGCCCGAGCGCCGCTGGCCAGGACAAGGCCGGCGAGAGCTCCGGCGAACGCGATGCTGGTGAAAAACCTCATGGTCGAGACCTCCTTCATGTTCCGTCGATCCGCCCGGGACGCGTCCCTCCAGGGTCCGCCCCATCGTATCCATATTGTCGCGGAAGGCCCCGAAAGTTGTTGCAAGGTCGTGAGTTTCTCGGCCTTGACCCCGTCCTCGACCCGCGGACGAGAAGCCGCCACCCCTGATCCTGCCCGGGGGGTAGGGACCTGATCAAGCCCCGGACCGCCAGCGGCCGATGGGGAGGACATCTATGTCCCCCCGAGCCCCGACCCCCGTGTCCTGCCGCACGCTGGCCATCCTGGCCGCGCTGGCCCTTCTCGTTCCTGCCACGGCTTCCCCCGCCCAGCAGATTCTCTTCAGGAACTATGGGGTCGAGGACGGGCTTTGCCAGTCTCAGGTCGAGACCCTCGTCCAGGACTCCGGGGGATACCTCTGGGTCGGCACCCAGCACGGGATCTCGCGCTTTGACGGACAGAGCTTCGTGACGTTCGGCGCCCGGGAGGGCCTTCTCGAGAGCACGGTGCGGACGTCCTGCCGGGACCGGCACGGCCAGATCTGGTTCGGCCATCCGAGCGGTGGTCTCACGAGGGTGGTGGGGGAACGATTCGACGTGTTCCCTGCCTCCGAAAAGCGACGCGGGTGCGCCGTCGCGGTCATCCTCGAGGATCGCCAGGGAAGGCTCTGGATCGGATCCGAGGGTGCGGGCGTGCTGGTCATCGACCCCCTCCTCGAGGAGGGAACCGAGCTGGGCGAGGGTACCTCGCCGATGACCGTCTACTCGCTGCTCGAGACCGACGAGGGAATGTGGATCGGGACGTCCAATGGACTGTTCCTGGCGCGGGTGACAAACAAGATCACGGGGCAGTCACCCGAACTCGACCTCGAGCGCGTGGCCCCTCGACACCTCCGAGGTCTCAACATCACCTGCATGCTCCAGGACCAGGAGGGCCGCGTCTGGCTCGGGGTGGCCGAGGTGGGCCTCTACGTGCTCGAGCCGCCGGCGGAGGATGGTGGCCGCACCATCCACTTCGTGAGCCGGCGAGACAACCTTCCCGACAGCGGCATCGAGGACCTCCTGAGCGATCCGCAGGGAAACCTCTGGGTGGCCCTGTTCGACTCGGGGGTTCTCCGGCTCCGGGTCGAGGGGCCCGAGGCCCGGGTCGTGGAGCTCGAGATCTTCAACCGCGAGAACGGACTCGCCTTCGACTACACCACCGATCTCTTCCGGGATCGAGAAGGAAACCTCTGGGTGGGCACCAACGGCGGCGGGCTGTCCCTCCACCGAGGTCGGCTCTTCGTCACCACGAGGCACTCCCTCGACCCCCACATCCTCTCCGTGCTCGACATCTTCGAGGACCGGAATCAGGTCCTCTGGTTCGGGACCGATGGCGGCCTCGTCCGCTACGGGACCCTCGAAAACGGAGGCCTCGGCCTGCGCGTCTTCGACAAGCGCGACGGTCTGACCTCGTCCGGAGCCCATTCGATCATCGAAGTGCCGGGGGGGGACCTCTTCATGGCAACCCTCCAGGGAGAGCTCATCCGCTGGGATCCCGAGCTTCTCGACTTCGAGACCCTCCAGACATCCGAGCCTCTCAAGAACATCATCTCGCTGCTCCCGGATTCGACGGGCAACCTCTGGATCTTGACCGCCGAAGGGGTGGCCGTGACGGCGCTCACGGCGATCGCTCACCGTGAACCCGACGCGCGCCTCCCCATCGCCTTCTCCCCCCTCGATCTCGACCGGGAGGAGGCCTGGATCCGTGGAGGAGCCCTCGACTCCGCGGGAACCCTCTGGCTGGTGACCACCGAGGGACTCTGTCGCTTCGAGCCCGACCCCTGGAACGAGAGGAAGAGAATCAAGCTGACGATTCCACGCCGGCCACCCGACGGCGCGGGCTTCGACAGCATCGCCATCGACGACCGGGACACGATCTGGCTCGCCACCGTGGACGGGCAGCTCTTCCGGTCGGACGGCGCCTCGGCCACCCAGGTCGACGCCTCCCGGCCGGACGAGGATCTGTCCAGAGACAGCATCTACCTCCTGGTCTGCCGGGACCGAGACGTGTTCATCGGCACCAACAACGGCCTCTACAAGTACAGGTCGGACACGGGCGGCCTGAAGCACTACGGCCTCCGCGACGGATTCCTGGGCGTCGAGACCAACGGGAATGCGGTGGGGTATGACCACGAGGGAGGAATCTGGTTCGGCACGGTGCGGGGCGCCGTCCGCTACGACTCATCGTTCGAGTCCGTGAACGCGCTTCCCCCCCAGCTCCATCTCACGGGCGTCAGCGTGCACCTGAAGCCGGTGGAGATCGTGTCCAGCGCGACCTTCCGGTACGACCAGAACCACATCACCTTCGAGTTCGTGGGTGTCTCCCTCAAGAATGCGGACAAGGTCCTCTACGAATGCCGGCTCCTGGGAGCAGATCGGGAGCCCGTGGTGACCACCAATCGTCGCTTCATCACCTACTCGAACCTTCCTCCCGGCGAATACACGTTTCAGGTCAGGGCCCGCAACGAGGACGATGTCTGGACTCCCGAGCCTCTTCAGTACTCGTTCTCCATTCATGCGCCGTTCTGGATGATGTGGTGGTTCGAGCCCCTCTCCATTCTGCTGGTGATGGGCATCGTGGCCGGTGGATACGGCCTGCGGGCCCGCACCATGGCCCGGCTCAACATCGTGCTGGAAGAGACCGTCCACGAACGGACCGAGGAGCTCACCCTTCGCAACCTGGACGTGGAGAAGGCCAACCGGGCCCTCGAGGGGGCCCTCCGGGCGGCGACCCAGGCCTCCGAAGCGAAGGCGATCTTCCTGGCCAACATGAGCCACGAGATCAGGACCCCCCTCAACGGCGTCATCGGCATGACGGACCTGCTCCTCGACACCGAGCTCGGGGAGGAGCAGACCGAGTATGCACACACGGTACGCGACTCGGGCAGGGCACTGCTGGCCATCATCAACGACGTCCTCGATTTCTCCAAGATCGAGGCCGGAAAGCTCGAGATCGACATGGTCGAGTTCGACCTGAGCCAGCAACTGGTGACCATCCTGCGCATTCTCTCCCGCCCCGCACACAAGAAGGAGCTCGAGCTCTGGTGCGAGGTGTCTCCCGACGTACCCGGTCGCGTGATCGGCGACGCCCTCCGCACGAGCCAGGTGCTGACCAACCTCCTCGGCAACGCGGTCAAGTTCACCGAGAGCGGGTGCGTCACCCTGAACATCGACCTGATGGAGACCTCCCCCGACCGGCTCCGGCTCCGCTTTCGCGTCACCGACACCGGCATCGGCATCCCCGAGGCCAAGCTGAGCGAGATCTTCGCGGCCTTCTCCCAGGCCGACTCTTCTACCACGCGGCGATTCGGAGGAACCGGCCTCGGCCTGGCCATCTCGAGTCGACTGGTGGAGCTCATGGGGGGATGCCTCACGGTGGAGAGCCAGCCCCACCAGGGGACCACGTTCGAGTTCTCCCTGCCCCTCCGTCACGCCGAAGGCGCCGTTCCCCCCCGGCCACACGACATCGCGGGCAAGAGGGTCCTGGTCGCGGTGGAAAGCGCGCTCGCCCGGAGCATCCTGGAAAGGACCCTCGTGGCCTGGGAGGCAAGGGTGGTGGTCACCGACCCGACTTCGGACGCATGGCAGGGCCCTGCCCCCCCCGGCGCAGGCGAGGACCAAGTCGATGTGGTGATCGTCGACGGGGGGCAGATGGGGAACCATCCGTCACCGGCCCTGGAGAGGATCCGGCAAGACGATTGCTTCTCTCGATCCGCGACGATCCATCTCACCCGTCGCGATCGATGGCAGGGTGGAGTCTCCGGTGAATCGGCTCGTGTCGAGACGTTGCTCCCGAGGCCATTCACCCCGGCCGACCTGGTGAGCGCTCTGGAGTATTCGCTACGGTCGGTCCAGGCCGGCAAGATCGTCACCCGGAAAGTGCTCACCGCCACCCGGCCGACGGGACCGACCCTCTCCATCCTCCTCGTGGAGGACAATCCGGTGAATCAGCGCGTTGCCTCGGGGCTTCTCACCCGGCAAGGGCATCGGGTGTCCATCGCCGGGAACGGACGCGAGGCTCTCGAAATCCTGGAGGCCGGAGGCTGCTTCGATCTCGTGTTCATGGACGTGCAGATGCCGGAAATGGACGGTCTTGAAGCCACACGCGCCATCCGTGAAGGAGAGCGCGAAGGGGGCCCACACCTGCCCATCGTGGCCATGACCGCCCACGCCGTCAAAGGTGATCGGGAGAAGTGCATCTCGGCGGGAATGGACGACTACCTGACCAAACCCATCGACATGCGCGAGGTGCGACGAGTCCTCGCGGTCTACTGCCCCTCGGAGGGCGAAGAGGGGGCGCAAGGCCCCCACCAGGCAGGCCCGGGCGCCCTCGCCTGAACCGGCCCGGCGAGGAGAGAGCCCAGGAGTCCTGTGACACCGGCTCCTCGCCCGACTCCTAGCCGATCGGTCGCAACTTCGCCGTGAAGTGGCGAAGCACGGGAGCCTGTTCGACGATTTGCAGGCCCCGAAGGGAGCCGCGCTCCTGGAACACCTCGAGGATCGCCTCCACGAGGTAATCGATGTGGCTCTGGGTGTAGACCCTGCGGGGGATGGTCAACCGCACGAGCTCGTTCTCGGCGGTGATCGTCCTTCCCGCGGCATCCATTCTCCCGAACATGAGAGTCCCGATCTCGACCGATCGAACCCCGGCGTGCAGGTAGAGACCGTTGGCGAGAGCCACACCGGGGAGCTGCTCGGGCGGCAGGTGAGGGAGAGCCGCCCTCGCGTCGAGGTAGACGGCATGGCCTCCCGGGGGCTGCACGATGGGCACCCCCTCCCGGGCAAGGTGCTCGCCGAGGTAGCGGACGGAGGCGATCCGGTAGGTGAGGTAGTCCTCGTCCAGCACCTCCTGGAGCCCGATCGCCACCGCCTCGAGATCCCTTCCCGCCAGGCCACCATAGGTGGGAAACCCCTCGGTGAGAACGAGCAGGTCGCGTTCCCTCCGCGCGAGGTCGTCGTCATTGGTGGCCAGAAAACCACCGATGTTCGCGAGGCCATCCTTCTTTGCCGACATGGTGCAGCCATCGGCCAGGGAGAAGAGCTCGCGGGCGATGTCACGGATCGATCTTGCCGCCTGTCCCTCCTCGCGCTCGCGCACGAAGAAGGAGTTCTCGGCGAAGCGGCAGGCATCGAGATAGAGAGGAATACGATGAGGAGCGAGAATCTCCCTTGCCCTTCGCACGTTGTCGAGGGAGACCGGCTGCCCTCCACTCGAGTTGTTGGTGACCGTGATCATGCAGAGAGGGATGCTCTCGGGTCCGACCTCGTCGATGAGCCGCTCCAGAGCCCCGAGATCCATGTTCCCCTTGAACGGGTGGATGAGGGCGGGAGTCCGGGCTTCGGGACAGGGTAGATCCACCGCCCGTCCCCCCGCCATCTCGACGTTGGCCCGGGTGGTGTCGAAATGGGTGTTGTTGGGGACGACATTCCCCGGCTTGACAACCGTCGAGAAGAGGATCCGCTCCGCAGCCCGGCCCTGGTGCGTGGGAATGACGTTGCGGAAGCCGGTGATGGAGCGCACCGATTCCTCGAAGCGCGCATAGCTCCTACCCCCGGCATAGGACTCGTCTCCTCTCATGATCCCCGCCCACTGCTCGGCACTCATGGCGCCGGTGCCGCTGTCAGTAAGGAGATCGAGGAGGATGTCGTCGGCGCGAACCTGGAAGAGGTTGTGGCTCGCCGCGACGAGGATCTTCTCGCGCTGCTCGCGAGTGGTCATCCGGATGGGTTCGACGACCTTGATCTTGAAGGGCTCGATGATGGTTTTCATGGCCCTTCAGTGTGGGTCCGGGCAGCACGCAGGGACTTGACGGTGATCAACGGACACCCCGGTCCCGGAAGATCCCCCACCCGGGACCAGTCCACGCCCCGATCAGGGGCCCTCGCCAGCCTCTCAAGACCATGGTGTACAATTACTTGGAAACAGCCCCGCGATGGACCGGAGAACCTCTGCTCCCGAAACCGAAGCACGCTCAAGAGCCGTCCCCGGTTCGACGAAAGGGTATCCAGGAGCTCAGAGTTCCGGAATCCGAGGAGCGTCATGTTCTTCAAGCGCAAGCCCAAGAAGGATGCCGAGCCGACCACCGAAGGCCGCGAGGTTACTCCGACCCCGCCTGCCCCTGCGGTTCCTCCCTCGCGACCGTCGACACCGCCACTCCCGGTGCCGGCCAAGGCGGACACGAGCCCCCGGCCGGCCATACCCCCCTCGGAGCCCTCCACCACCCCCGTCACGAAGACGCGCATCCTCGTGGCCGAGGATGACCCCACCACCGCCGCCCACATCCAGAAGTCGCTCGAGCGGGCGGGGTACTCGGTCACCTCGGTGCGCAACGGACAGGAGGCGCTGGAGTGGCTCGCGCGCGAGCCGTTCGATGCGCTCATCACCGACTGGATGATGCCCGGGACCGATGGCATCCAGCTCATCCGGGCGGTGCGCAGCCGTATCTCGCAGCCGCCCCTCATCGTGATGATCACCGCCCTGGCGAGCGCCGACAGCCGCGCCTATGCCCTCGAATCGGGAGCCGACGAGTTCCTGGCCAAACCCTTCGCTCCCGAGGAGGCCATCGTCCGGCTGGCCACCGGACTCGCCCGCATGCGGCAGGATGCCCCGAAGACGACCCCGTACGCCACGATCGGGCGCGCGACGCCGTCACGATTGAACAAGCTCGGAGCCAAGCATCCTCCGTACGTGGCCGTCCTCCTCGCGGCGAGCACCGGGGGCCCCGAAGCCCTGAAGACGGTGGTGGCATCTCTCGATCCGACGCTGAATGTCGCCTACTTCCTGGTTCAGCACGGGCCGTCCTGGGCCATCGATGTGCTGGCCCGGGACCTCAAGTCCCAGACCAGGCTCAAGGTGCAGGTGGCCAAGCACGGCGAGAAGGTGAGGCCGGGAACGTTCAACATCGCCCCCGCGGGCAAGAACCTCAAGCTCAAGGAGCGGACGTTCGAGCTCGAGGTCGTGGCCGAGCCCCCCGAGAACCACACCTGCCCCGCCGCCGATCCGCTCTTTCGCTCCGCGGCCCAGGCCTTCGGCCAGTACGCCATCGGTGTGATCCTCACCGGCCTCGGTCGCGACGGAACCCGTGGTGCCGGAGACATCCGCAACGCGGGGGGAGTGGTCCTGGTCCAGGATCCGCTCACCGCCACCGTGGAGACCATGCCCCAGACCGCCATCGCGGCAGGGGTGGCCGACGAGGTCGTGCCCCTGCAGAATCTCGCGACCAGCATCCAGCGCGAGATCGCGAGGCTCGCCGCCCAGCTCCCGTCCCGGGAAGACGATCGACCCGGCCGGAGCCTCCCGCCGGCACAGGTCTGACCCCGGCGGAGCGTTCGCTCGAGCCCCGATGAGATGCTCCCTGACATCGGGCACCACCCCGGAGTCGCTGAGAAACCTCTCGGGGGTCACGGCCGACGGGGAGCGAGCGGGAACAGCACGGCCTGTCTCGAGAGAACGGCGGCACGGTACAGTTACAACAAGGCGAGGCGAACGGTGACGCAGTTCGTGATCGCCCAGGCTCCGTGCGTCGAAGCCGGGTCGGGGACGATTCCCTGGAACACCATCACCGTGCGAGGTCCGAGCAGGATTCCGGCGACGCGCTGGATGACGCCGGGCCCCATGGGCACCGAGATGTGATACACCCCGGCGGGCGCGAGGGCGCGGGGTCGGCCGATGGCGTCGAGGGCGACGTCCGGCAGAGGGCCGGGGGAGGAATCCAGCATGAGGGGGCTCGGAAGCGACATGGCCCCCGCCCCGTGACGGAGGGGATTCGCCGACCAGGGGGGCGGGAAACCGTCGAAGAACCACACGTAGATGACGTGAGGGAATGGCCCCGTGGTGGCGGGAGGATTGATCAGCGAGATCACGAGCCCGTCACTCTTTCGGACCACGACCTGCCGGTTGACGCCGCTGCCGGGAGAGCCATTGACGAAGAGAACATCCGCCTGGGTCCCGCTCCCCGCAAGATCGACGTTGCCGTTCCGGGCCTGAAGCTCGGCGTACCCGCGACCCGACAAGAGGGTAGCCACGCCTGCGTCGTTTTCCCCCCAGCTGTTCTCGGAGTACGGACTCCCGATGAGAATATCGTCCATCCCGTCCCCGTCGGCGTCCGCGACGATGGCCAGCTTGTCTTCCAGGCTAACCGCGCTCCGGGACGACGCGCGCGGTCTCTGGTAGATCGTGGAACCATCTCTTCCCGAGATGATGCGCAAGCCGCCGGGATCCTGGTTCACGACCAGATCGAGGTGGCCATCGCCATTGATGTCGCCGCCGCCGATGGAGCGCACGCCGGTGTGGAAGATCTCCAGGAGGACCGCCCCGTCGCATCCGGAGTAGACGCGCGTGTAGGGCCTGGCCGCGATGAGGAGATCGGCCCGACCATCCCCGTCGAGGTCGCCGAAGATGCCGATGCGTTCGCCGAGGGCGTCACCGGGCTGATCGCCGGTGAACTCGTGCACGAGGGAGCCGTCCCGCCCGGACACGACCCTCGCCGTCCCTCCCGGGTGGGGCGCGTTTGCGGGAACGAGAAGGAGGTCGGGGACTCCGTCGGCATCCACATCTCCCGGGGCGGCCACTCTCTGCGTGGGCCCGGGAATCGAGAAGATCTCGGAGTGATTCCTGCCGGAGATGACCGCGACCCGATCGGAGAGCACCATCGCGACGTCGTCGTACCCGTCGCCGTTCATGTCCCCCGGAGCCACGAGGTCGACGACGGGCTGGGCCACGGAGATGGAATCGATGAGCGAGAGATCGGCTCCCGACACAAGGCGGATGGAATGGCTCGAGAACCCCTGCCGGTACAGGAGCAGGTCCTGGCTCCCGTCCCCGTCGATATCTCCGGCGGCGATGCAGCGATCCCCGTAGAGACAGCCGAGACTCTGGCCGGGACCGAGGAGGATCCGGAACTTCTTGTGATCGCCGTCGCTTTCGGCCACGATGAAATCGCCCCGGCCGTCCCCGTCGAGATCCCCGGCGGCACCCACGCTCAGGCCCACCTGCTGGTCGTAGTCGCTCCCCTCGGCGCGCCAGATGGTCAGCGGCGTCTGGGCAGCTCCAGGCCCCGCGGGAAGGGAAAGGACGAGGAAAGAGAGAGGAGCGAGAAGTCCTCTGCGCATGGGATCGACCTCCTGGATGGGCTCGGACATCAACCGGGGGCGGATCCTGGGGCTCGGGCTCCAGTATATCGTAGATCGGGCGATCCTCGCCTCTCTTCTCGACCAGCCATGATCGCCGGAAACCCGCCATCGTGGCCAGGACGGGCACGATGACTCCTTTCCCTCCGGAGCCGGGGCCCCCGGAGGCCCCTCGCCGGCTTCTTGACAGAGGAGGGCGTTTTCCCCTATCCTGTTGTGTTGTCGCATTCTAGGGCCCCCGCCTCCTTGGCGACTCCCCGCCGGGCCTCGACTGGCGTCCGGCGTCGAGGAGATCTGTCTTGACCCGATCGCGCTCACTCATCGTCCTCTTCTCCCTTCCGCTCGTATTGCTTGCGGGCTGCGGAGGAGGTGGTGGCGGCGGCGGCTCGGGTTCCTCGGGAAGCTCCTCCCTCGAGGTATTGGCGGTCGTGCGCCAGAACGGCGAGCTCCTCCCCGGAGGCCCGATCTTTCTCAACGAACGGATCTCCCTCTACTTCTCGACATCCGTCGATCCCACCACGGTGCACTCCGACTCCATCTCGATCCGACGTCTCCGGGGAGGCTTCGCCGAAGCCGCGCGCGGATCGTTCGTGGTGAACGAAAAGGTGGTCTCGTTCGTCCCATTCCTTCCCTCGCGCTCCGATCTCTCCGACGCGGGGCTCCGCCCGGGTGAGACCTACCGGATCTCCCTTCGAGGCTCACCGGTCTTCGACACCGTGCGGACCCTCTCGGGTCGTCCCCTGGCTCATGACTTCGAGGTGTTCGTCGACACCCGGGCCGATGCGCCCTTCCTTCTCGACACGCAGCCGGGCCCGCCCCGGGTCGTCGCGGTGGCGCTGGACCTCGACGGCAACGGAAGGCTCGATGCCGACGGTGATGCCAGCACGATCTCCGACGAGGAGTTCATGATCCCCCTCGCAGATCCCCTCCTCCGGGATGCACCGCTGGGCCTCGCCCGGTCACCGCTCTCCTTCGGCCTCGTGCTCAGCGAACCGGTCCTTCCCGAGTCCGTCTTCGAGGACTCGGATGGCGACGGACGGCTCGACAACGTCGACCTCCTGGACGTCGATCGCGGGGTTCCCATCCCGGTGTCCGTGCGCCTCGACCAGAAGTTTCTTCCTGACCAGGACCGCTTCTCGGTGATCATCACTCTCGAACCCGGGACGGCACTCCCGACCTCCGACCGCATCGAGGTGATCCTCCGGGAGGGCATCTTTGACTTCGCCACGCCGGCCCAGCCACTTCCCGCGCTGGTGGCCGCAATCGAGACCCGTTCCGGCCCCGACACCCTCCAGGACGCGCTGGAGGAGGATTTCGACGATCGGCGGTCTTCCGATCCCAGCACGACCGCTCAGTGGGGCACGCAGGCGGTGGGCATCCTCACCGCCGGAGTCGGCATCGGAGGGAGCGGCGCGGACGGTCCCCTCATCGTCCCCCAGGATTCGGTCGTGACCCTGGACACGTCCGTGAACGGCGGTTTCTTCAACTTCACCGTGGTCGAGCTTCCCGCCAGCTCCTCCATCCAGGTGCGGGGCCCGAATCCTCTCCGGATCTTCTCGACGAGCGACATCACCCTTCACGGCCGGATCCTCCTGGAGGGAGGGCGCGGACTCGACGGGATGTTCCAGCAGGGAGAGCTGACCATTCCGGGCGGCGCCGGCGGACCAGGGGGCGGCGCTCCCGGCGGCCCCGCCAACAGCCCTCCGTTCACGTTCGGCGGACGGGCTCTGGCCGGTGCTTCCCCCGTCGTCGACGGGGGAGGACGGGGAGCCCAGCGGGCCATGTTCCCGGGTGGGGGCGGTGGCGGAGGCTACGCCCAGGTGGGGGCGACCTGCTTCGCGGTGAACATCTGGTGCGGCATGGGCGGTGTCGCCTACGGCAACCCGGAGATCGCGACCCTGTTCGGAGGCTCGGGAGGCGGCGCCGGCGGCAACGAGGCCATGGTGCCCCCCGCTCTCGATACCACCGGGGGTTCGGGGGGAGGCGGAGGCGGAGCCATCGCTCTGGAGTGCGCCGGGCGCTTCACCTTCACCGGCACCCTCTCGGTCAACGGAGGCAGTGGCGGCGACGGCGGCCCCGCACTTCCCGGGGCGGGAGGAGGAGGCGGCGGAGGTGGTGGATCCGGCGGATCGATCCGTGTCCGCGCCTTCGAGGTGGCGGACATCGACACCGTCGGCTCGCGTCTCACCGCCGAGGGAGGAAACGGCGGCACGACTGGCGGCGGACAATCCGCCGGCGGCGCTGCCGGATCGCGCGGCCGCATCGCCCTTGCCGCCTTCGATCGCAATCGCGATGGCCAGGCCAATGACTTCCGCATCGACTTCGTCGCGGCCTCGGTGGCACCTCCCCCCACGCGGAGCATCCTCAACGAGAACATCCTCGGAAAGTCGTTCGCCCTGTCCCGGTTCCTGGGCGCGGGCTCGAGCACCACGCGCTACCGATTCGATGGCTCCGACCCGACCACGGGACGGGCGCTGGAAGGTCCTGGAATCCGGGACCTCCTGATTCCCGACGGCATCCCCGAGAGGTCATCGGTGCACATCTTCTTCCAGGGGGCGCTGGCCGACCCGACCAACCCCCATCTCCCCGATCCGTCGACGGCCACCGAGCTCACCCCGCGCATCAGCGACCTGAACGGCTATCCCTTCATCCGCTATCGCATCGACCTCGACGTGGGCTCAGACCTCGATCTCGCCGAAACCCCTCGCATCGAGCGGCTGGTGATTCCGTTCGAGATCGACATCTGAGAGGGCGAGTTCCTCGGTGCCCATCAGCCGACGACGTCGACCAGCCCACCCGAGCCGAGCTCCTCGTCGAGCTCCTCGATGAGATCGTCGAGAGCCGAGTCCAGCTTCGCGAACAGACCATCCCTGTCCGTACCGGCCCTGTCCTCGAAGAGATAGCGGTTGACGTCCCTCGATCGACTCCGCAGCGCAGTGTCGAGGCGAGAGGCGTCGAACCTCACCTCGTGCTGCCCGGTCTCGGAGAACACGAAGTCGATGCCCAGACCCGATCGAAGATCGGAGCGACCCTCGGCCTTCCGGTCGACGTGACGGCGGAAAGCATCGAGGAACGCCCCCCGCAGGCTGGCCTCTCCCTTCCGCGTGCTGCCGACCCGGGGTGCGCGCGCCAGCTCCGTGAACAGATCCTGGATCCCCTTGACCGCACGGGAGAGACTCCTCTTGCCGCGATTGCCGGTCAATGCCTGGCCTGCTTTCTGGCTTCCCGCACGTGGCGAGTAGGTGCCCGGGGTGATCTTCACGGCGGAGAAGAAGCCGCTCGCTCCGTCGTCGAGAACGAGATCGGCATTCTCATCCGACGAGCGGATCCGGATCTTGTCTTCCGTTTCCGAGTAGCTGGCCACGACTCCGGCTTCGCTCTGGTTGATCTGGTCGATGAGCGACTGGAGCGAGTCCTGGCTGATATCCACCGAGAACTCCACGCCGTTGATCGAGAACGTGCCGTCCGCGATGGAGGAGAGCGCCGGAGCCGCCTCGATCTTGTTCAGGAGGTCTCCGTCCGTGCCTGGCGTGACCACGGCCCCCTGGAGCTTGGTGGCGGCGAGGAATCCCGAGGTGTCTTCCTCGCCGAAAGTGATGGTCGGTGAAGATCCGGCGGTGTTCTGGATCAGGGAGACCGTCTCCGTATCGGAATCGAAGGATGCGGTCACCCCTGCCCCCGAGGAAGTGATCTTGGCCAGGATCGAGTTGATGGTGTCGTCGGCGTCCACCTGGATGGACTCGCCATTCACCGTGAACGATCCCGCGGTCACGGACACCCCGTCCTCGAAATTTGGAATGTCGTTCCCGGTGCCGTTGAACGCCTTGTCGGGATCCACCGCGCTCCCCACGGTGGCCGAGGCGCTCACCGTGAAGGAGTCCTTGTCGGCCAGGAATCCGGCGGCGAGGGACACCTTGAGGCCATTCTGAAGCTGCACCGGGGTGCCGATGGGGTCGTCCTTGTCGAAGGTGATCTCCTCGAGCTGTTGCTCCTGGGAATCAAACACCTTGAGCTTGACGTCGTCTTGACCGACCGTTCCCTCGCGGGACACCTCGAAGCGGAAGATATCGTCGCCCGCTCCCGTGTAGACGCCGCTGAGCGTGGGGGCCGTGGTCGAAAGCACCTGGAACGTCGGGTTGGCGGGTGAGTACGAGTCGTCGGCAGCAAACAGGTTGACCTCGAAGAACTCGGTCTTGCGGAGAGTCCCCCCCGAAAACGTCGCGGTGAGCCCGGAGGTGAGCAGGAAGGGAGTCCCGATGGGGAATTCCTTCTTGATGTCGATCGTCTGGATCTGATTTTGATTCTGGTCGTAGACCTTGATCTGGACGTCGTTGACGCCGATCGTCCCCTCCCTGGTCACCTTGAACGTGTGCACGTCGTCGGCAATACCGACGTAGGATCCGCTCAGGGTGGGTTGCACCGTCGAGCCGACGGTGAAGTCGGGGGCGAACGGGGTGAAGGAGGTCGGGGTGGCATTGACCTCCTCCGTGCCATCGAGTCGAGCTGCGGTGACGCTGCCGTCGAGGCCGAGAGGGCTCGCGGAGGTCGCCACGGCCGCCCGCGCCGACCCAGCGCCCTTCGAGATGCGCATGAGCTTGCGAACCTGCGAGATGTCCTCCCGGAGTCCGATGGCCTGACGCAGGGTCAGTCGAAGGGACTCGCGCTCCTGCTCGTCGGCCTGCCGGCGAGCCTGCTGGCTCCGTGACGTGCTCCCGAAGCTCGAGCGGGGATTGACGTACAGATTGAAGATGGAGCGCGATGAGGGATCGACGGGATCCATACGGCAACTCGGGATCCAGGCCCTCGACCACCCCGGGGAATCTCCGGTCCCGGACCAGAATCTGGTCCGGTGGGGCAGATCGAGGGCTCTTTCGAAACAACCAGACCAGCAGGCGGCCCTCCCGGCCGCCACGGCCGATGGGGAGATTCCCCGACGAAAAGTCTACATCGCTCAACACTTTGCAAGCAAATGGTTTAGGTGAGAAACTGGAGAAGGCTCTTCTGGGACGGCCCCCGGGATCGGGGTGGGGACCGCTCCCGAAGCTAGTCTGGCCCCGAGGAGAGGGGAAGGGACGGGGACGTCCCGCCCCGCTCACACCCCATCCACCTTCCGTGACATGCCCAGAAAAGGAGTGCACTCATGACCTCATCCCGTTTGTTGCTCGCCACCGTGTTGGCCTCGCTGGCTTTCTTCCCGTCCTGCAAGAAAGAGGACAAGGCATCGGCCCAGACCATGGGCACCGAGATGAACAAGACCCTCGGCGAGATGAAGGAGTTCTCCGCCGACAAGGCGGCCGAGTTCGCCAAGACGTTCGACAAGAGCATGGCCACTCTCGGCGAGAAGATGGACAAGCTGAAGATGGACGTTTCCGCCAAGGGAGAGGCCGCCAAGACGGCGATGAGCGCCACGCTGGCCGAGCTCGACAAGAAGCGGAAGGAGCTCTCCATGAAGCTCGCCGAGCTCCCGAGCAAGACCGGCGACGCCTGGACCGCGCTCCAGAAGGAGATCACCAGCGGCTACCAGGAGCTCGAGAAGGCAGTGACCAAGGCGACCAAGGACCTCAAGTAGTCCAGAGGCAACCGGTCCGTTCACCGCAACGGGTCGTCAGACCCGCGACTGCCCGTGAGAACGCCGCCCGATCGGATCCCACCGGTCGGGCGGTGTTGCGCCGGGGCACCGTCGCTCACCCGGGCCGCCTTCAACGCTCGTCGGCCTCGGCCGCCACCGCCGCCAGCAGGGCCTCGATGAGGGTCAACCCCGCCCGGCCCCGCTGCACCACGAAGAGAGGGCCAGGTGGCTCGCACCACCTGGCCCTCTCGCGTCTTCGAGTGATCGACTCCGTCTGCCGCCGTGAGCCTTCTTACTGGATATTGAGGTTGAGGATGTACTGGCAGACGTGTGGCACCCCCACCCTTCGCGACAGGTTGATGGGATTCCGGTTGGAGCTGGCGAGGTCGACGGCCTGACGCTCGAGCACGGTTCCGGTGTAGGTCAGCGCCACGTTACCTCCGACGTTGGCGACCCCCTCGAAGAACTCGGTCGTCGTCGCGCCGGTGCAGGCGTCGGTGTGATCCATGTCTCCCGACACCAGGGCCAGAGACTCGAGGCCGGGGTAGATGGTGCCAGCGGTCCACGACCCGATGCGCTTCTGCAGGAAGGGGACGACGGGCGGCAGCAGGGTCATCGAGTTGGTCCCGCAGACACCCATGACCCTGAGGTCGGTGGCGTCGTACTGGGAAATGACGCCCGGATTGGGGTTGCAGGGGCAGTACGTATTGAGGATCTGCATGCCGCCACCATTGACCATCTCCTCGGCCCGACAGATGTTGGGGAGGTTTGCCCAGTCGTTGTAGCGCACGGCCTCCTGGACCACGTTCCCGAAGACCGTCGGCGTGGTGACCGCATCCACGAGGAATGTGGTCCCCGGGCCGAGCCAGGTGTAGGAGCGCGTCGGGTGGAACCCGCTGGTAGGAGCCGGACGCGGTGAGCCCAGGGGATGGTGGATCACGTCGCACTCGTGGTGAACGGCCCACGCCGCGTTCCAGGTCAGGTTCACGCAGTCGAACGCGTAGTCGATGTAGCCCGCCACATAGACCCGGTTGGCGAACGAGGCCCGACACGGCGGGACCACGCAGGGGTTCGAGGCCTGGGATTGCCCGAGCAGGAACGCGCTCGGCAGGAAATCACCGTTCAGGAGGAATCGCCATACCCCGACGGCCTGGCCCGAAGCGTCGACTTCCTGCCAGTTCCGTGAGTAGTGGGCGCGGAGGTTGCCCGACCAGAGATTCTGGTTGCTCCCGCAGGTCTTCACCGTGAACTTGATGAGGTAGAGGCCGCAGATGACACCTCCCGAGTTCACCGGGACCGGGGCGTTGATGGTGACGCAGAAGTTCTTGTCGATCTGGGGCGCGCAGTCCTTGAAGCAGACGTACTTGGAGCTGTCCGCAATGGCCGGGAAGACCGGCAGGGTGGCCGAGGTCGGGGTACAGCAGGGAGGGATTTCCAGTCCATCGCTGACGCACTGCGCCCGGGCCCGGGGAACCATGACCAACCCGGCGATGAGGACGATCAGAGTGGAAAGCGACACGAGGAGTCTTGGGCGGATCACGGAAATCCTCCTTCAGGAGCGGACAGAAGCACCGGAGGCGCCGGCGGAACGCGGGAGAGCAAACTCACCCATCTCTATCTACTGCCGCAGCGGCCCCGATCTGACAGCAGGAGAATTCTCTTCGCTCGCGGGAGGCGGCCGGCAAGTTTGCGCACATCGGGTCATCGGCGTAACCGGCCATTCGCAAATGCCTTGTATCGCAACACCCCGGAATTCGACCCGGAGCTCGTCACCCGGTGGCCCCCTGGGGCAGGGGCTCTGCCCGGCCCGCTCCTCCTGCTAGACTCCCTGCCCCGTCGCCCGTCCGGCCGGCGGCCACGCTGAAACACTCCGGGGCGCTCTGCCCCGGAGACGCAGGGAGGGCCCAGGCGCATGCAGCTCGGTTTCGTCCTCGACCAGTCCCGGTGCATCGGGTGCCACGCCTGCACGGTCGCCTGCAAGTCCGAGAACGACGTCCCCCTGGGCAATTTCCGGACCTGGGTCAAGTACACCGAAAACGGCATGTTCCCCGACGTCAAGAGGAGCTTCACCGTCCTGCGCTGCAACCAGTGCAGCGACGCCCCGTGCGTCACCATTTGCCCGGTCTCGGCCCTGGAGAAGAGAATCGATGGCATCGTCGACGTCGACCACCGGGTCTGCATCGGCTGCAAGGCCTGCCTGCAGGGCTGTCCCTACGATGCCCTCTACCTCAACACCACGACCGGCACCGTCCAGAAGTGCCATTTCTGCGTCCACAGGACCGAGCGGGGCCTCGCCCCCGCCTGCGCCATCGTCTGTCCCACCGAAGCCATCATCCCTGGCGACTTTCACGACCCGGAGAGTCGCGTCTCGCGCATGAGGGACGAGGGGCAGCTCGTCGGGCGCAAGCTCGAGGCGAAGACCTACCCCAACGTCCTCTACAAGGCGGCCCACCGCAGTGGGATCGACCCGCTGCTGACGAGCGCGGCCGGCGGCTTCCTGTGGGCGAACTCCACCCCCGGCATCCAGCTCGATGCCGATTCGTTCCGGGCCCTCGAGGATCGCGCCACCGCGCGCACGACCTACGACGTCGCCCATCCGCCACTCTGGGGCAACAAGGTCACCGGCTATCTCTTCACCAAGTCCATCGCGGCGGGTTCGTTCCTCGCTCTCGCTCTTCTCCTCACCCCCTGGACCCTCGGGGGCATCGTTCCCGCGGAGCTCCGCGGAGGTGCCCCCGCGGTGGGCCTTCTCTTCTTGCTTCTCACCACCGCGCTCCTCGTCGGCGACCTCAAGCGGATCGACCGCTTCTACTTCATCCTGACCCGTCCGAACTGGAGCTCGTGGCTCGCCAAGGGGACCTACGTCCTCGTTCTGTTCGGGGCTCTGCTCACCGCGTGGCTCGGTCTGGGACTCTTCCTGCCCGACGAGAGCTACCGGGGCTTCGTCTCCTCCGCTCCGGGGCTGGCGCTCCTTCTCATCACCGTCATCGCCGCCGCCCTTGCCGCCTGCTATACGGCCTGGCTCTTCGGTCAGGCCAAGGGTCGCGTCCTCTGGCTCCGCCGCGGCCTGTGGCTGCACTTGATCCTCCAGGCGGGAATTGCCGGCTGCGGGCTCTGGCTCGTGACCCTCGAGGTGCTCGGCGCTCCCGGAGGGAGCCTCGAGATCCTGCGGAACGGGCTGCTCGCAAGCCTCGCCGGCCACGGGCTCCTGAGCCTCCTCGAAGGCAAGCTCGCCCCCGACGGACGCGAGAAGGAGTACGCGGAGACCCACCGTCTCATCTCGCACGGTCCGTTCGCGCTCTCCCACTGGGTGCTGGGCGTGGGCGTCGGCATCGTGGTGCCGACCCTTCTGCTCCTCCTGGGTGGATCGACGCCGCTGGCCGCCACCGCGGGATTCCTCGCCCTCATCGGCCTCCTCGTCGAGGAGCACATCTTCGTGCGGGCGGGACAAGCCCTCCCCATCAGCTAGAAGGCAACGGTCACCGGAGACCGCGCACATGACAGGCAAGAGCACGAAAACGGACGGATCGGGCCTCGCTCCTTCCTCCGAGCAGGCACAACGAAGCGACGGGCCCGCCCTGCGCACCTCGCCCTGGGAGCTCGCTACCGGCCCTTCCCCCGAGCACTGGGACCACTGGACCGAGCTCGAGGGGCGCGTGTGGCCCGAGCGGCAGGAACGCCACTACCAGTGCATTCCCACCATCTGCTTCAACTGCGAGGCGGCGTGCGGGCTCCTGGCCTTCGTCGACAAGGAGACCGACAAGATCCGGAAGTTCGAGGGGAACCCCGTCCATCCCGGAAGCCGTGGCCGCACCTGCGCCAAGGGACCCGCCACCATCAACCAGATCGAGGATCCCGAGCGCATCCTCCACCCCCTCCGGCGAAAAGGTCCCCGTGGCTCGGGCTCCTTCGAGAGGGTGAGCTGGGAGACGGCCCTGGAAGACATCGGGTCGCGCATCAGGAAGGCCATCGACGAAGGGCGCCACGACGAGGTCATGTACCACGTCGGTCGCCCCGGCGACGACCACTTCATGGCGCGTCTGCTCCAGTCCTGGGGCCTCGACGCGCACAACAGCCACACCAACGTGTGCAGCGCCTCGGCGCGGCTCGGCTACGCCCTCTGGTGCGGTGCAGACCGCCCGTCTCCCGACTACCACGGGACGAAGCTCATGCTCCTCCTGTCGGCCCACCTCGAGACGGGCCACTACTTCAATCCTCATGCCCAGAGGATCATGGCCGCCAAGGAGGGAGGAGCTCGGCTCGTCGTCCTCGACACGCGCCTCTCCAACACCGCTTCACACGCCGATCTCTGGATCTCGCCCTGGCCCGGCTCGGAGTCGGCGCTGCTGCTGGGAGTTGCGAAGAACCTCCTCGAGACCGGCCGCTATGACCGCGTGTTCATGGAAAAGTGGATGAACTGGCGGGAGTCCCTCGCCGCCCTCGACCCCGGCGGTCCCGGTACCTTCGAGCGCTTCATCGAGCTCCTGCTCGAGACCTACGCCCGGTTCACCCCCGACTTCGTGGCCGAGGAGTGCAAGATCCCTTCGGCATCGGTGGAGAAGCTCGCCCACGAGATCGCCCGGGCCGGCAATCAATTCTCGAGCCATCTCTGGCGCAACACGGCCAGCGGCAACCTCGGGGGATGGCAGGTGGCGCGCTGCCTGATGCTCCTTCACGTGCTCACCGGCTCGTTCGGAACGCCCGGTGGCCTCAATCCCAACTCGTGGGACAAGTTCGTGCCCAGGCCGAGCGAGAATCCGCCGGCGCATTCCCGCTGGAACGAGCTCCTGTGGCCCCGTGAGTATCCGCTCGCCCACTACGAGATGAGCTTCCTCCTGCCCCATCTCCTGCGTGACCAGAAGAGCAAGATCGACGTCTACTTCACACGGGTCTACAACCCGGTGTGGACGAACCCGGACGGGTGCTCCTGGATCGAGATGCTGGAGCAGGAGGACCGGGTCGGTTGCCACGTGGCGCTGACCCCGATCTGGTCGGAGACGGCCCAGTGGGCCGACTACGTCCTCCCCATGGGTCTGTCTCCCGAACGCCACGACCTCATGAGCCAGGAGACCCACGCCGGGACCTGGATCGGGTTCCGCCAGCCCATCGGTCGCGAGGTCAAGCGCCGGCGCGGGGAAGACACGGGCACCACCCTGGGCTGCAATCCGGGCGAGGTGTGGGAGGAGGCCGAGTTCTGGATCGCGCTCACCCACCGCATCGACCCCGACGGTTCGCGAGGCATCCGGAAGTACTACGAGTCGAAGAAGAATCCCGGGGCACCGATCTCCCTCGACGAGTACTACGCCGACATCTTCGAGAACGCGGTACCGGGGCTTCCGGAGGCGGCGAGGAAGGAAGGTCTCGATCCTCTCTCCTTCATGCGCCGCTACGGGGCCTACGATGTTCCGTACGCCGGACAGAAACGTTACGCCCGCGAGAAGAACGACGAGAGCTCGTCGCTCCTCCTCGACACCGGCGAGAGGGTCGAGGGGTTCAAGACGCCGTCCAGGAAGCTCGAGATGTGGTCGAGCACGCTGGTGGAATGGGGCTTCGAGGAGCATGCGCTCCCCGGATACATCCGCTCCCAGGTCCACTGGCGCGAGCTCGATCGTGAGGCGGGCGAGATGGCGCTACTGCCCACCTTCCGGCTGCCGACGCTCATCCATACCCGCTCCGGCAATGCGAAGTGGCTCCAGGAGATTTCGCACACCAACCCTCTCTGGGTGCACCCTTCCGACGCCGAGAGAATCGGGCTCCGGAACGGAGAGCTGTGCCGCGTCACCACCGCCATCGGTTACTTCGTGCCCCGGGTCTGGATCACCGAGGGGATCCATCCGGGGGTCGTCGCCTGCTCCCACCACGTCGGCCGCTGGCGCCTCCACCAGGACACGGGCGCAAAGCAATGCAGCTCGAAGGTGGAGATCCGGCGCCGGGACGGAACGTTCCTCGTGCGCCAGACCGCGGGCACCGGCCCCTTCACGAGCGCGGATCCCGACACCGAGCGCATCTGGTGGAAGGAGGCCGGGGTCAACCAGAACCTCACCTTCCCCGTGCAGCCCGACCCGGTGAGCGGCATGCATTGCTGGCACCAGAAGGTGACGGTGGAGCCGGCCGACCCCGAGGATCACTACGGCGACATCTTCGTGGACACACGTGAGGCGATCCAGGTCTACGAGAAGTGGCGCGCCCTCACCCAGCCCGCTCCGGGGCCCGGCGGCCTTCGTCGGCCCCTGTGGCTCAACCGGCCCCTTCGACCGGTGGACGAGGCGTTTCGGATCCGAGAGCCTTCTCGAGATCGGCAATGATGTCGCGGGCGTCCTCGATGCCGATGGAGAGGCGCACGAGGCCGGGCTCGATCCCGGCCTCGATCTGCGCCGAAAGCGGCACCGGGGCGTGGGTCATCGAGGAGGGATGCTCGACGAGAGTCCGGATCTGCCCCAGAGACACCGCGAGGGTGATGGTGTAGGACTCGCTCGCGAGGTGGTTCATGAGGCGTTTTCCGGCGTCGCGCGCCTGCTCGGGGTCTCCCTTCAGCACGAAGCCGAGCATGCTGCCGGGAGCGAACCTCCCCTCGGCATCGATCATCTGCTTGCGAGCGATCTCGTGTCCGGGATGGGTCTCGAACCCCGGGTAGACCACGCGCTGAACCTTCTCGTGAGAGCCGAGAAACTCCGCCACCCTCTCCGTCGTCTCCATCTGTCGCCGCAACCGGAGACCGAGTGTGGGCAAGCCATACACCAGAGGCGGCCAGGCCGCCTTGGGCGACAGCGACGCCCCGAAGTCCTTGCGGAAGAGGAGCAGATCCTGCTCCAGGAGCGTGGGCCCCACCACCACTCCCCCCATGTCGGTGCCGAAGCCTCCGATGTTCTTGGTCAGCGAGTGGCACACCATGTCGGCGCCCAGAGTGATGGGCCTCTGGCAGTAGGGAGTGGCGAAGGTGTTGTCGACCACCACGAACACGCGGCGTCGCGTGCCCCGCCCCTCGTTGGCCCGGTCCACTGCCGCGCGTACCCTCGAGATGTCGATGATCTCGAGGGTCGGGTTGGTGGGCGTCTCGAAGAGAACGGCCATGACCGAGTCATCGAGGCTGGCCTTCAGCGCGGCAGGAGAGGTGAGGTCGATGAGCTTGACACGCACTCCGAAGCGGGGGAGCCAGTTGACGAGGAGCGAGTAGGTACATCCGTAGAGAGTCCGGTGGGCGACGATTGTGTCGCCGGACTTCACCAGCACTCCCACCGCGGCGCAGATGGCCGCCATCCCCGTCGAGAAGCAGACCCCGCACTCACCACCCTCGGCGGCGGCGAGGTTGTCCTCGAGCATGGAGCGGCTCGGCTCATCGAGCCGGTCGTAGATGTAGATGGGGGGATGGGTGTGGCGGTTGAACTCGGGGTTGGCGAAGGCCTGGAATCCCTGGGCCCCCCGCTCCACGCTCTCCAGCCGGTACGAGGCCGAGGCGGAGACGGGCGGGATGATGTGGTCCTTGTAATCCCAGTGGACGGAATGGAACTCGCCGTGGACGAGGCGCGTTTCCATGCCGTAGCCCCTGGTCGGTCTCTCCTTGCTCATGGCTCCTCCTTCGACGTCGGATTGCCCGGTCGCGCATAGAGGAGCATATCAGCTCTCGCCAGAGGCCCGCCTTGACCCCGCGCAGATGGGGGCAGAGGCTTGTCGCCAGGCGGAGCCGCCGAGGTTATGCTGTCTCCTACGATGCGAGGGTCGCTCAAGGACACAGCCCGGGAGATCTATCACGAGGTTCGCCGACGGGTGTCGGTGACCGGAGCCTTCGAGGCAAAGCTCCCCAGGGACGAGGATTCCCTCTTCCTGACGGGGACCACGATCGACCTGGCGACCTTCTCGGACCTCCTGGTGGTGAGCATGGGCAAGGCCGCCGAGGTCATGACCCTTGCCTTCCTGGACCGGATCAGCGTGGCGCCGTCCTTTACGCGTCTCCACGTCCAGGGCGTGATCGCCTCCGCCACGGAGACCGCGGAGATCCCCTCGGGCTTCCAGTACTTCCGGGGCGGCCATCCCGTCCCCGATGACCGGAGCGAGGAGGCGGCCGACGCGATCCTGGAGCTTCTCTCCCGGGCCAGCGACAAGTCGCTGATCGCCTTTCTCGTCTCGGGGGGAGGTTCCTCCCTCGTGGAGAAACCGCTGCCCCCGCTCACGCTCGATGACCTCCGCGAGACTCACCGCGTACTCACCATCTGCGGCGCACCCATCGCCGACGTCAACACGTTGAGAAAGCATCTGTCGATGGTCAAGGGCGGGAGGCTGGCCCAGCGCACCGGAAAGGCCCAGGTCCTGACCCTGCTCCTCTCAGACGTTCCCGAGGGACGACCCGACCTCATCGCCTCGGGCCCGACGCTTCCCGATCCGACGACGGTCGAAAACTGCCGCGAGGTGATCGAAAGGTGGAAGATCCGCGACGCGCTCCCCGAAGCCGTGCGCATGCTCCTCGACGGCAATGCCCTCGAGGAGACTCCGGGCCCCGAGGATCCGGCCTTCCGCAACGCCTCGTCGCACGTTCTCCTGTCGAGCCGCGACGTGATCGAGGCCGGTCGTCGCGCCGCCGAGGAGCTCGGATTCCGGGCCGCCATCGACATCGAGAGCGCCGACTGGTCGATCGAGGACACGGCCCCCCACCTTCTCTCCAAGCTCCAGGACCTCAAGATGGAGGATCCGTCGCGGCCGGCCTGTGTGATCTCCGGAGGAGCGATCCTGAGCCCGGTGACGGGAAACGGCAGGGGTGGCCGCAACCAGGCCTTCGTCCTCCATTGCGTGCCGCTCATCGCGGGCAAGAGCATCGTCATCCTCAGCGCCGGAACCGACGGTATCGACGGCAACAGCCCGGCGGCGGGGGCGGTGGCCGACGGCCTCTCCATGGCCCGGGCCCTCGCCATCCGCCTGAATCCCGGCGATTCCGGACGGAATAGCGACTCCTACCCGTTTTTCTCCCGCCTCGGGGACGCGATCCTCACCGGCCCGCGGCCGGGCAACCTCAGGGACCTGCGTCTGGTGCTCTGCAAGTAGATGTGGCGTATGGTGGGCAGCAACCCCACCGGGTCTCATGGCGACATCTGACCCGGTCTCTCACCGGGAGGCCAGATCCCCCCGCGGAGGGTACCTGCCTCCGTCGCTCCGTAGAAATCGGCAAAGGCGGGGTCGAGGGGGCGGTTGCACGGGACAGAGAGCCAGATGCGGAGCAGGAGCCTCTTTCTCTCCTGCTCCGGATGATCTTCGAATGCCGTGCGGCGATGAAGAGTCACGAAGTTGTTGAGGAAGAGGATGTCACCGGGCCTCTGGCAAAACCGCACCGAAAGGTCCGGCTCGTTCGCGATCCTCTCCAGGGTGTCCAGAGCCTCTCGCTGGAGCTCGGTCATGTCGGGAGTGTCCGGCATCGAGTAGGCGCGGTCGATGAGCACGCGCAAGAGAGTGGCCGAGAAGTGGCCCTGATGGAGAGAGAAGATCGGCTGCCGGAAGTAGGGGATTGCGTTCCCGGATTCGATGGTGTGGCGCTGATAGAGAAAGGGCTGCATCAGCACCGGGAGGAGATCGGGCCGGCGCGCCAGCATCTCGTTGAAGAGGGTGACCGAGCTGATCACCTCGCTTTCGCCGCCGCTTCTGGCCTCGCGCACGCAGAAAAAACCGATCACGTCGCACCGATCGGTATGAAAGCTCAGCTGCCGCCGGGTATTCGGTCCCCGCGCACCGGGATGTCCTTCCGCCAGACCCGCATCCTGCACCCGGAAGATCGTCTCCCCTCGCACACTCTGCGAGAGCGGCGTCCCGAGCCACGAGGCCAGGGTGGCAAAGAGTCGGGTGGCCGTGTCGAGGTCATACCGGTGAATGGGAAAGCCCCGGATGAGGGTGGCGCCCGATCCGCTCTCCAGATACTCGCCGATGCGCCGGAGCCTGGGTCCGAGTCCGGGGAGCGCTGCCTCCCCCGCAGCCATCGACTCACCCGGTCCATGGTTCCCGAGCGAGGCCGCCTCGAGCTCGGTGATGTCGTCCTCGGTAAGCCAGGTCGTCCAGTCCTCACGGGTCAGAAGCTCGCTCCCTCTCCAGGCGGCGGGGAGAAGCAAGGGTTGTAAAGACATCGTCTCTCTCGCACCCGGGCTGCGGCCGCCCCTTCCTCCTCAGAAGTGGAAGCTCAGCACCGCTACCTGCCACGAGAAGAAGAAGTTCTCGCCCTGGACCTCGGAGGGCATGAAGTTGAACAGCACCCCGGTCCCGACCGAGAACCGGTCGCTGACGAAGAAGTCGGCTCCGAAGCCGACGTTGAGGAGGAGCCCGGCGTCGTCGTCGTCGCGACCGCCCCTCTGGTCCTCGTCGATGTAGACGACACCGATGCCGAAGTTGACGTAGGGCTCGAGCCGGGCCAGGACCTCCTCGGCGTGCCGATCGTCGTCGTCGTGATCTCCGTGGTGGTGGCGGTGGAGGTCGATCTGTCCCGTCTTCTTGAAGTTGGCGGTGGCGCCGAACAGGAACTCGTCGTCCGAGAGACCGAGCTGGAACAAGGGACCGAACGACCAGTTCTCCCGGGCCCGGTAGGAGGCCTCGCCGGTCACCAGGAAGGTGTCGGGACCGAGGGTGAAACCGAAGGAGCTGCGGAACGAGACCATGCCCTGCCGCGAGAGGTCGTGGAAGGAGTCTTCCCAGCGCTCATCATCGGGCCACTCGTGATTCCGGTCCGTGTCCCCGTGGTCGTGGCCGCACGCGATCCTCTGGCAGTGCTCGCAGCGGTGACCCTCCGCCCCTGTCACCCCGCCGAAGCGGAGATCCTGGGACTGTCCGGGAGCGGCAATGCCGAGGGCGACGAACGCGAAGAAAAGTGAACGCATGGATTCTCTCCCAAGCTCCGGGGACCGGGAGCGCCAAGCATAGCCGCGCGCCCGGCCACCGGCAAGAACGGTGCCTGGCACACTTCTGAACACGTCGACCCTCCCGGGGCCCGGAAGCGCCCCAGGACGGCCGCGCGCGCCGCCACCGGCAAGAACGCGGCCTCACCGGCAAGAACGGTGCCTGGCACCGTTCTTGCCGCGTCGCGCGTAGAGGGCGAACTTCGCCGTTGTCCGGCTCGGGGGCGCCTCGACCCGCAGCTCGGTTCCCCGGGACGGCGCGAGGGAGGGATTGATACCCTGATGGCCCTTCGCCCCGACGATTCATGAGTGGCGGCGCATCCGAGCGGCTCTTCCGCTTGCCTCCCCTGGGAGCACTTGATCATGAGAGCGACCCGACGCAGCAAGGGCCCCTTCCTTCATCGGCTTCTCGTTCTCTCTCTCGGCGGGCTGCTGACGCTGCTCTTCGTCTGGCTCCTCGGCTTCATCCTCCTCGACATCGGTCGGTGGGAAGGGCCCGACTACGCCGCCATCGAGGATGAGTTCATCACCGCTCAGGAGCAGACCGAGCTGGCCGGGCTCGTCTCGGACCGGGAGACGATCGAGGTCAAGATCACGGTTCAGCGGGAAAATCAGGAGCTCTTGCACAACAGCACCGCGAACTCCCAGGCCACCATGAACCAGCTCCTCGACATTCACCGTCTCAACCTGCAGAAGGACATCAAGCCCACTCCCGAGGCCCAGTCGGCTCTCGCCGAGAGCGAGAGGCTGTTTCTCCAGAACCAGGGCAAGTACCAGGAGGCCAACCAGGAGATCACGCGACTCAGCCAGGAGAAGCGTCGCCTCGAGAAACAGATCCAGGACAAGCAGAAGGAGCTCGAGAAGAAACGCGGGCCTGCTCGCGAGGAATACCGGATCCAGAAGAGAAGCCATGATCTCGAGGTGGCGGCAGCCAAGCTGGCCCTTCTCCTCCCTCTCTTCCTCCTGTCCGGGGGTCTGGCCATCAAGAAGAAGAGAAGCCCTTACCGGACCATCATCTTCGCCGCCCTTGTCGCCACCTCCTGGAAGGTCGGCACGGTCATGCACGAGCACTTTCCCACGGAGATCTTCAAGTACTTGCTCATCGGAGTGGGAATCATCATCGTACTCGCGGCACTGGTCAAGATGATCCGCATGGTCACCGCCCCCGCGCTGGACTGGATGCTCCAGCAGTACAAGGAGGCCTATCAGAGGCACCGCTGTCCGATCTGCTCCGATCCCATCCGCAGGGGGCCCTTCCGCCATGCCACCTGGAAGCGCAACGGGCCGATCCCGGCCACCGCGACCCGGAGCGCGGGCGACGGCGCAGACGGAAACGAAACCTACATCTGCCCCTCCTGCGGAACCCGACTCTTCGAGACCTGCGATTCCTGCCGATCGACCCGGCACTCCTTGCTGCCCTACTGCGACTCCTGCGGAGCGGAGAAGGATCTGACTCCGGAACGGATCGCCTGACCCCCTGTCACTGACCCGCTGTCAGTCGCCGCACCCACCCGGCATGTTCTTCATGAACTCCACGCCGGCCTTGGCGATCTCCTCGGGGGTCATGTCCTTCGTGTGGGTCGCCACCGACCAGTTGTGCCCATAGGGATCCTTGAGCTTGCCGTAGCGATCACCCCAGAACATGTCCATGGGGGGCATGGTGAGCTCGGCGCCGGCCTTCACGGCCTTGTCGATGAAATTGTCCACGTCGCTCACATAGAGGTGGACGACCACGGGCGAGCCACCGAGGGCCTGGGCACCCTTCATTCCGTACTCGGGCATGGCCTCGGCCATCATGAGCATGGAGTTGCCGATCTTGAGCTCGGCGTGCATGAGGGTCTTGCCGTCGGGGCCGGGCATCCGGCAGATCTCCTCGGCGCCGAACGCCTTCTTGTAAAACTCGATCGCCTGGTCGCACTTCTCGATCACGAGGTGGGGCGTGACGGTACCGAAGCCCTCGGGTACGGGGTTCGCCATGTCTTTCGTTCTCCTTTGCTCTCTCTCGGGAACCCGGAGCTCGGGGGCGCGCGCCCCCGGCGTGGGAAGGAATTGTAGAGAGCGAGGGAGAAAGGAGCAAGAAGGCGACGCGGCGAAGGGGAGAGCCGGCCCGACACAGGTGAGCGGCAACACGGATTATCCCAAGTGCCCGTCACACTTAGGGCCACCACCCGGATGGGCGAGGCGACGTGTGTGCGATGGAGAGCTTGCATTCGTGCACCGGCTCCCGTTACCTTCGTTGCCGGAGAGTGGAACACTCCACCGGTAGACACTCGGCGCAACCCGCACGGCACGCCGTGCACGGCTCGAGCGAAGACGTTGGGCTCGCAGGGAGAACCGGCATGCCTCATGCCATTTGCCGCCACGACGACCGTCACGTCCCTGCCCATTCCTGCGCTCTTCGATCAACAGGGGAGGAAGATGCATGTCTTCGAGACGCAAGACCCGTGGATTCCGTGGACTCGCCGTAACCTTCTTGCTCCTTCTCGGGGTTTGCTCCCTCATACACTTTCGGGGGGAAGACGACGGCTCCCGCGTCTTGCGCGCCATCGGGCCCGGGCCTCTCATCACGAACAGGGATGGCTACTTCGTGAACTTCGAGGAGGCTCCCGTCCATCCCATGGAGTTCTACCCCGACTGCACGGATCCCGACGAGCTCTGGGTGTGCAACGTGACGGACGCCAGCGTCACCGTGTTCGACATCAGCAATGCCGATCCCGGAGATCCAGGTGCCGAGCCCATCCCGATGAAGGTCATTCCCGTGGGCCTCGGGCCGGTCTCCATTCGACTTCGCCCCGGCACCGGCAAGTTCTGGGTGGTCTGCACGACCTCGAACGCGATCTTCGTGGTCGATCAGCAGCTCAAGGTCGTGACCCACGTGATTTCCCTCTACGATCCCGGAAACGGCTCCAACCCGAAGGTGCTCCGCTACAGCAACCAGGAGCCCATGGATGTGGCCTTCGATGCCACCGGGGATACGGCCTATGCCAGCCTGTCCGTCTCCAACAGCATCGCCATCATCGACGCCAACGCGCGCGAGTGGACGGTGGCCTTTCCCTTCGGATCCGATTTCGATCCTGACTCGGTGCGTGGCCCCGGCCAGGGAGTACCGCCCCTGTTCTCCACGGCGGAGGAGCCCCGTGCCCTGCTGATGGACGATGGAACCCTCTACGCCCTGTCCTTCGAGAGCGGCAACGGATCTCTGATCGCCCCTGGAGACGTCGACAATCCCGACACGATCGACTTCGATCAGACCGTGGACAACGTCGCCGATCTCACCCGGGCAGGGATCATCGCCAACACGTGGCGCTACTGGGAAGACATGACCACGTCCATCCACCGCCTCGATCCAGCGGACCGGGACATCCTCGCCTTCGATGCGGCGGGGAGCTGCACCGATGTGACATTCCGGGTGGGGACGCTCTGCTACGACATCGCCAAGTCGGACCACGTTCGCAGCCAGAGCCTCTACATCTCGAATGTCGAGCTTCACAACTTCGACCAGGATCCGGCGGCGACCCTGAACGACAACCAGACGTGTGGCGAGGAGCTCCTGGCCACGGAACGCCCCCTCGCCAGCCACCGCATCACCGTGATCGAGCCCGTTGACATGGACTTCGAGATCAACCCGAACGCCCGGGAGCTCGACCCCTCCACCCGGACCATCATCGATCTCAATGACCCCGCGTTCCGGCACGAGAACATCACGGCGACATTTGCCACTCCGACGCAGATTTGCATGGCCCGCAACGGGAAGACATTCATCGTCGCCTGCTACGAGAGCGCCAACTCGGCCATCATTCGCGCCGTGGAGGCGCCGGGTCAGACCGATCGAAACCAGGTCATCGGAGTCCTCGAGACCAACCCCGGCAGCTTCGGTCCACGTGGCGTTCTGAAGGACGAGACCAACGATCTGGTGTACGTCTACAACCGGGGCGATCACACCCTCGACCGGTTCAATCTGAGCGCCTTCGCGGAGGGACTCTCCCTCGGTCCCGATCTTCACATTGCGGCAGGCTTCGACATCACTCCCGGGAGCGTGACGCGTGGTCGCTCCCACTTCATCGATGCCAGCAATTCCGTCAATGGTCAGCAAACCTGTCAGAGCTGCCATGTCGAGGGGCACATGGATCGCCTGGCCTGGTGCCTCGATAACGTCGTCCTCGAGGATCCCGGTCCGGGACAGCCGATCAGCGCCGGGGGAGGGGCCCTCGACCCCACCTCCGTCAACGGTCGCAAGTTCCTGGCCCGAAAGGGGCCCAAGGTCACCATGAGCCTGCGAGGGATCGAGGAGACCCCACCCTTTCACTGGCGCGGCGATCGAAACGATCTCGTGGACTTCAATGCTGCCTTCGTGGGCCTGCTGGGGGGCCAGGAGCTCTCTCTCCAGGAGTTCGCCGACTTCCGGTCCTACGTGTTCTCTCTGTCCTATCCGCCGAATCCGCGCCAGCGGCTCGACCGGGGGCTGACGAGCTCGGCCTCCCAGGGCTTCGATCAGTTCCGCGACGTGAAGACCGTGGATCCCCACGTCGCACGCGACACCCCTCGGCTCGTTTCCTGCAATGAGTGTCATGCCCTGACCCCGGCCTCTCTGGGTGGCGGCTCGGGCACCCTCAATCAGGTGGTCAACGATCGAAGGACGAACACCGCGTTTCCCGATGATGTCACCCAGCTGCGAGGCCTCTTCGACAAGGAGTCCGACCCCGTGCGTACAGGCTTCGAGCCTCCAGGGGTCACTCTCGACGAGACGCACGCCCTGTACGAGATTCCCGCCGTCGGCTTCGGCTTCACGAACAACGGGAACCTCGACTCCATCCGGCAGACCGTGATGTCCTTCGAGGATCTCGAGGGAGAGGTGACCATCAAGCACGAGAAGATGGCCCAGGCCCTGGCCCAGCTGGATACGGGAGTGTCGCCCGCTCTGGGAGCCACGGCTTTTCTCGATGACGGGACCCCCACGCAGGTCGTGGTGAGCGAGTTGATGGCGGAAGCCGACGCCGGGCACTGTGACCTCGTGGTCCGTGGCTGGTGGAGAAAGGAGGCTGGCTCTCCCCTGCGGACGATCCGCATGCAGTACGATCCGGCCCAGACGCTCTTCCTGACGGATATCGCTGTCGCGCAGCAGCCCCCCGACCCAAACTGGTATGCCGCCTCCTACACCCTCTCCGACCTCGAAGCCGTGGCCGACCTGAGCTCGGTGGATGGCCTCGGCGACGGCGAGCTCGCGGTGATGGCGGTTCCTCTCGGAACGGGATACCGGCTCGGGCGGGATCGGGACATGGACCTCATCCTCGATCGAGACGAGGAGCTGGTGTATGGCACCTCGGACGATCTCCTCGACACGGACGGAGATGGGCTTCCCGACGGCCACGAGGTCTTCCTGATGCCCGGTGATCCGACCGCGCCCTCCGACCCCGGCGTCACCCCGGTCGACAGCGCCCACCAGGGTGTCAAGCCGGGCTCCGTCACGGTGGCGTGGACGAACTCGCGGGTGGCCCGGCTGCGCTGGACGACCGAAGAGCTCTCCACCACCCTGGTGGACGTGGTTCTGCGGAGCGACTGGAGCACGGTCATCGGGACTTTCACCGAGGAGAGGCTCAAGCTCGCCCACACGATCGTGGTTCGTGACATGACCCCCGGAGTGGAGTACACCGCCCTCGTGCGGGGGCTGGACCCGGCCGGTAACGTCGCCGCCGAGGTGGCATATGACATCGATCTCGACCCCGGCGGATTCTTCATGAGCCACACCTTCGTGGAGAGCGTCACCCTCTCTCACGACGGCTACGCGGGCAACAAGGTCAAGTTTGTGGCCACGATCCAGGTCGTCGACGAGAACGGTGACCCCATCTCCATCGCCGACGACCCGAACGACCCCATCGGGGCCGGCGTGGTGGTGGACGTGATCGAGTGGATTCCGGATCAGGACTTCCAGTACGTGGGAGATCCGGAGACGGTGCTCCTCTGGAACGTGGCCCAGGAGGTGACTCTCTCCGGCACCACCTCCGGCGTCTTCACCCACGCGTTCACGTCCCTCCACGATCGCACCGCGGGCGCCCTCGTGGAGGTGATCGTCAAGGACGTCCTCGACGGAACCCGGCTCAACCTCGGCACACGGTCGGTCCGGGAATTCCATGCCCAGGCAAGGGTGGAGTGAGGCTTCTCAGCCGTGGCACCCATCCGGCAGGCGCACTCATGAGCCGCTGGCGCGTCATGGCTTGACGCAAGGGGCGGTGCGAGTCAAGATCCGCGCTGATTCGGGACCATGCCAGGAGTCAGGGAAACCAACCGCCCATGTCGCAGAACGAACCGAAGGCCGCCGCTCCGAACGCCCGCTGGTGGATTCTCGCCTTCGTCAGCCTGCTGATGTTCGGCAACTACTATGTCTACGACGCGGTCGGCCCCGTGGCCGAACAGCTCGAGCGCGAGCTGGGGTTCAGCGACACCCAGATCGGCACGCTGAACGCGATCTACAGCCTGCCCAATATCTTTCTCGTGCTGATCGGTGGACTGATCGTGGACCGATTCGGTGCGGCGCGCGTCGCGCTGGGCACCACCGCGATCTGTCTGTCCGGAGCCGTGCTCACGGCAGCCTTCGGCAATTTCACGACCATGGCGGCCGGGCGCCTGCTGTTTGGAATCGGTTCGGAGACGATGCTGGTCGCGGTCACGGTTGCGCTGGGAATCTGGTTCGTCAGGGGCAACGTTGCCTTCGCGATGGCGATGAGTCTGGCCATCGCCCGCATGGGCTCCTACGCCGCCGACGTCTCCCCGGTCTGGGCCGGGACGGTCTACGACCGCGGCTGGCAGGCGCCGCTCTTCCTGTCGGTCGGCTTCGCGTCGATCAGCATGCTGGCGGCAATCGCCTACTGGTGGACCGACCGTGTGAAGACGCCGCCGCCGCCGCTGAGCCCCGCGCCCGTTTCTGGCGAGCGTGTGCGCTGGCAGGACGTGGCGCGCTTCGGTCGCTCGTTCTGGTACATCCTCGCCCTGTGCGTGCTGTTCTACTCGGTGATCTTTCCCTTCCGCAGCACCTTCGCGATCAAGTATTTCCAGCATACGCACGACCTCAGCCTGGAGGATGCGGCGACGATCAACAGCTACGTCTTCCTGGCGGCGATCTTCGCCACGCCGCTGTTCGGCTGGATCGCCGATCGCTTCGGCCGCCGCGCCCTGTCGATGGTCTTCGGGTCGTTATTGCTGCCGCTGTCGTTCGTGGGACTGGTCATGGGTGAAGGTGGGCTGTGGGTCACCACGGTCCTGCTCGGCATCAGCTTCTCCCTGGTGCCCGCCGTGCTCTGGCCCTCGGTGATCAAGCTCGTCGAAGCAGAACGACTCGGAACGGCCTACGGTCTGCTGTTCATGCTGCAGGCCGTGGGCATGTCGGCCAGCAACGTCATCGCGGGCTGGCTCAACGACCACAACCACGCCGGCGCCGACAACCCGGCCGGCTACGGGCCGATGATCCTCTTCTTCGCACTGCTCGCCGTGGGAGCCCTCGTCTTCTCCTTCGCCCTCTGGCGCCGAGAAACCGGCAAGGACAGCCACGGCCTCGAGCTCCCGGGCTAGCCCGGGAGTCCGGAGACCGCCATGCGTGACCGACGCTTCCTGCTGCCGAGCCTGCTCCTTCTCGGCTTGTTCACTTCCACGGCCAGGGCCGACGACAAGGTCCGGGAGATCCACCCCGAGCGGCTTCAGGAGCACGTGCGAATCCTCGCCTCCGAGGAGTACGGAGGGCGCTCCGGGGCGGGGGCCAGGATGGCCGAGGAGTACGTCAGGAAGGCATTCGAGGAGGCTGGTCTCGCGGTGACCGTGACCGATGCTCCCGGTCACCAGGGAGAGCCCTGCCGGAACGTCATCGGTGTCCTGCAAGCGCAGAAAGAGCCGGCATCCGAGCACATCATCGTATCGGCCCACTACGATCACCTCGGGGTACGGAACGGAAAGATGTATCCCGGGGCGGGTGACAACGCCGCCGGGGTGGCGGTGATGATCGAGATCGCGCGAAACCTGACCGCGGAGGGAGCCAGGGATGTGCTCTTCATCGCCTTCGATCAGGAGGAGTGGGGGCTCATCGGCTCGAGGCTCTACGTCAAGCAGCCGCTGCGTCCTCTCTCCGAATGCGTGGCGTTCATCACCATGGACATCCTCGGCCGGAGTCTTGCCGACGTTCTGACGGAAGAGCTCTTCTGCATGGGGCTCGAGCGCTCGGACACGTTGTTCCCCGCGATGTGCTCCATCGAGGAGCCGGAGGGCCTTCGCCTGGCCTTCGTGGGCGAGGAGGTGGCGGCCTCACGGTCCGACTTTGCTCCCTTCCGCGACGAGGAGGTTCCCTTCATCTTCTTCACGGGCGGGGTCTATGGTGACTACCACCGGCCCACGGATACAGCGGAGCGACTCGACACGGCCAAGCTCCTGCTGGAGGCCCGGCTCCTCCTGGACGCGACACGTGCGGTGCTTGCCGCTCCGCGTCCCCGGTTCCTTGCCGAGCCCGTGTGCCGGGTCGAGGAGGCAGCCTCGCTCGATCGCATCCTCGGCCGCCTTCTCGAGAAGAAAGACCTGATCGGTCTGGGCCAGGCCGAGGCCACCATGGGCCAGATGTTCCGCGGCTCGCTCCAGCAGATCGTGAGCGCGGGCAAGATGCTTCCCGCCCAGCGAAAAGCCATCATCATGTCCTGTCAGGTGTTGACCCGGGCGCTCGAAGGGCAGCGCTAGCCCGACCTCACCCGGGCCCGCTTCGCTACGGAACGACCTGCACCACCACCGCGTTGGTGACGCTGAATCCGGTCACGTTGCCCGCACCGTCATCCTCGAGCACTCCCTGCAGCCTCACCACCACCGGGCTCATGAGCCCGCCTCCCTTGGTGATGGAGAGCGGTGCCGTCGCCGGCCCCGCGATCTGCCGCACCCCGCCGCATACGAGGGAAGGCACGCCGGCGCCGCGCACGCAGCGGAAGGGCTGCGGGACGAGCCCGGCATCGAGAGGGGTCGGGTTGACCGTGCAACCCAGGGTGGCGCCTCCGCCCTCGAACGGCGTCTCGTTGACGGTGAGCCCCGGCCACGCATAGAGGAAGTAGCGCGCGGGATCGGGGCCGAGTGGCGCGGCATCCAGGGCGACCGTGATCGATTGTCCCGTGCCCAGCACCACGGTACCCGTCGATCCGTTGACGAAGAGGACATCGGCGACGGGGCCCGCCCCGGAGTTGACCGTACCCTGCTCGCACGAGAGGAAGGGACCGAGGGTGCCGTCGGCGTTGACGTTCTGGGCGAACACGTCGCCCTCGTCGGCGCGGGCATCGCTCCACACCAGGATGGCCCCGTCGCTCCCCGATGCGGCGGCGGCGAGGCGCGACTTGCCCGAGGCCACGCTCGAGGCGAGCACGGTGTCGGGATCCCAGGGAAGGGATCCGTCGGCGGCGACCCGGGCCACCCGCAGGCGCTGGTTCCCGAAGGCCAGGGTCTCCACCCAGGCGACGATTCTCCCACCCGTGGCGTCGACTTGACGGACCTGGGTGATCTCCGTCGGCGAGAGAGCCGCCACCACGACTCCGCCGGCGCCCCACTGCCGTATGCCCCCGGCGTCGAGCTTCTGGCCGTAGACCCCGAAGGTGGGCGTCGGCCCCCCCACTTCCTCCCGCCAGAAGACATAGGTGTCCGCGGTCGAGGGATCGAAGGTGACCGCGGGCAACGTCCGCTCGCGAGCCACCGTCGACACCACGACCCCGTCGTGGCCGAAGGCCTCGGTGCCGTTGGCGAGAACACGCTGGGCGTGACACTGCAGCGGGCTCACGCTGTACCAGGAAAACACGGCGCCTCCGGTCCCGTCGGAAACGAACTGCGGGAAGTTCGCGATCTGCAGGGCACCGCCGTCGTAGACCGCCAGGGGCGTCGCACCCCACAGGGCGTTGCCGCTCGCATCGAGCTTCTGGGCATGGAGGTGGTTCGGCGAGAGGAAGCCGCGCACCATGGAGACGATGACCCCGCCCGCGTCGGAGGCGTCGAGGTCGCTGGCGGACGTGCTGTCTCCGCCGATGGCCAGGATGGTGACGCCGCTCCCCCACTGCGGTACGCCGCTCGTGTCGAGCTTCTGGAGCTTCACGTCGCCGTTGTTCGTCCAGGCGACCACCACCTCCCCATCGGTCGTCCCCGCGACCTTGGGCGCGGCCACGAAGTCGGTCCCGGTGGTGAGCTGCACCCCGGTGCTCCCCCAGAGCTGCACCCCGGCCGGGCTGACCCGGGTCGCAGTGATCAGGACGCTCCCCGTCCGGTCGTCCCGGAAGGCGAGGAGCGCGTTCCCCGCGGTGTCGACGGCGAGGTCGTAGTCCTGGGTGGAGCTGAAGCCGCGATCGGCGAGGAGGACCCCGTCGTGAGGCCACAGCTCGTCTCCCGCGGCGTCGATGCGCTGGAGGACCACGTCGTAGCCCCCCGTCGCGTTGTCGAACCAGCTCACGTAGGCGCCTCCATCTTCGAGCACCACCACCTTGGGCTGAACCTGGGCGCCCGTCCGATCGCCCAGAGCCAGGTTGACGGCGGGATCGGCGGACCACTGCCCGGCGGCTGGGTCAGCAACACCGAAGAAGACGACCAGGGCCAGGACGGAAACCGATCGCGCCATGGGCAGGACTCCAGCGAGGAGGGATTCCAAAGCCACTCTTGAAGCACCCGACCGTATGCGATCCACGATCGGGAGTCAACGACGGATCAAGACGGGAGACCCGACCCGGTCACGCTGACCTTCCATGATGGCCGGGGTCAGGCCACGAACCAGGCATCCTGTCCCGCACGATACCCCCGCGCCTGGACCTGCGGCAGGATCACATCGCGGGCTCCCTCGGCTCCGACCGCGATGACGAGTGGAGTGCCATCGGCAGCCGGCATGTCCCCGGGATGCGCGATGGAGACGCCGGAGATGCTCGTCCCCACCTTGCGATCGTCGATGTCGAAGGCACGCCGGACGGCGATCTTCCGGGCCTGGAGCCAGCGGAGCCAGGGCTTGCCCGTCTGACCGACTCCCCAGAGGTCGACCTGAGCCACGTCGCGCAGGGGGCCGGTGAGCAGGTGCAATCGCCGGCAACGCAGGAAGGCCTCGGGCGAGTACCGGGAATCGGTCCGGGTCAGCCGGCCCGGATGATCCGTCCAGTCGAACAGGATCTCATCGACCTTGCCGAAGCGAAGACCCCGGGCGGCGGCGCGCAGCATCAGGTCGTAGTCCTCGGGAAGACCGCGATCCCGGTAGCCCATCTCGAAGTATCCGCGCCGGGCCAGGATCGTGGGGTGGACCAACGGATGCTCCACGAACCGGAGAGCGCAGATCCGTTCTCCATCCACGGTCTCCTCGTTGATCCAGCGCTGGTAGCGCTGCATCGACAGAGCTCGGCCCGACGCCTCGTCCAGGATGCGCACGCGGCACCCCACCACATCGAGATCCCGGTCGAGAATCAGCTCCCTCTGTTTCTCGAGCCTAGGGGGACGGGAGAAGTCGTCGGCGTCCATGCGAGCGATCAAGGGTGCAGCGGCGAGACTGATTCCGGTATTCAGTGCCGAGACGAGGCCGCGATGGGCACACCGGATCAACCTCACCCGGGAATCGCCCAGGGCCTCCACGACGGCCGCGGTCCCGTCCCGGGATCCGTCATCGACAACGATCAGCTCGATGTCGCGGAGGGTCTGATCGAGGATCGAGCGCGCGGCGCGAGCGATCGTCCCCTCGCCATCGAAGACCGGCAGGACCACGGAGACCTCGGGCATGAAGGAGGATAGTTCCTGGAGCGACTCCGGGACGATCCGATCGTCGAGCCGTAGCGGGGCTGGATTGAGCCCCGCTCACAACGCGGCCGCCTCAATCGCTCTCCAGGCCGTAGCCCGGGGCCCACGAGCCTCGGGAGCTTGCGGATCTATCGTAAGCAGGTTACGATACTCCCATGAAGGATCCGATCCGGGAGTACCTCGCAGAGATCGGGAGGCGCGGTGGGCGCAAGAGCCGGCGCTCGCTGGATGCCCGGACGGCCCGCGACATGGTTCGCGTACGGGAGGCGCGTCGAGCCTTCCGGCAGTATCATGCCGCCTGCTTCTGGTTCTGCGATCCGGACTACAGGATCCGTCTCACCGATGTGCCGTGGGTCGCCGAGCAGCTGAGGCGGTACGGAGGACGGAACGGGTGGGAACTGGCGAGTCGCCTATGCCGCTGACCGAGTTCCAGACTCGCCTCGCCCTGCTCCTGTCCCGGAATCGCACTCCCGACAGCTACCTGGCCGGCGGTGCGGCGCTGCACATCGAGCCGAGCTCGAAGCGGTACAGCAACGATCTCGACTATTTTCATGATTCGGAGCAGCGCGTCGCATCGGCCTTTGACGAGGACCGGCGAACGCTGCAGGCTGCGGACCATGAGATCGAGGTGCTCCTCAATCAGCCCGGCTTCATCCGCGCCATCGTTCGCCAGGACGGCCACGAGACCAAGATCGAATGGGCCCACGACTCGGCCTGGCGCTTCCTGCCCCCGATCCGGAGCGAGGTCGCGGGATTCCGGCTCCATCCCGTCGACCTCGCCATCAACAAGGTCCTGGCCCTGGCCGGCCGAGACGAGGCGCGTGACTACCTGGACGTCATGGAGGCGCACCGGACCATTCTCCCCCTCGGAGCGACTTGCTGGGCCGCCTGCGGGAAGGACCCGGGCTTCACACCCCTGTCCCTGTTGACCCTGCTGCGGCGACGCGGGAAGTACCGACCCGAGGACTTCGACAGGCTCTTGCTGACCGAGCCGCCGGATCTCGTCGAGCTCAAGGGGCAATGGCTGGAGGCCCTGGACGAAGCAGAGGACTTCATCCGCTCGCGCCCACCCGAGGAGATGGGTTGCCTCTATTACTCACCGTCGCGATCGGCCTTCGTGGGCACAGCCTCGATCGAGGACGGAGATGTCGTACCCCACTACGGACGCCCGGGCGGGGTGCTCCCGCGGCTTGCGTGAACCTGCTCTCCGACCGGCGACGACCGGCGTCTCTCGTGCGACCTGCCGGGGTTCCTGGAGCGCCTGGCCGAGATCTGAGGGGAGCCCGTCGCGGACCGGGTCCGGGTGACGGACGTCCGGCACCGGTAAGCCGCAGGGAAGAAATGAGTTCCGTTTCCGGCCCGGAGTGGGGTCCCTCCGGGGGGAGTTGGGGGTGCGACCGGGGAGGCGAGTGTGTCAGATAGCGTGAAAACGGAGAGCGGGGGGACGGGGCAAGCTCGGGGGCGTAAAGGGCCAGAGCCAGGAGCCGGACCCAGGAGCGCCCAGCTCACGGCGTGGTTCCGAGAGCGGCACGGCAAGGAGAGCCGCCTGCGCCCGCCGCGAGTTGGGTAGATGCGCCGGTCAGACAGACCCTGCGCCCACCCCTTGCCAAGCACCACCCTGGAATGTGGAGTGAATCGGTCCCATTTCCGCAGGTGTGCGAGGCCTTGACTCCCCCTTTGCTCTTCCGGCACACTCGGTTCCACAAGGGCCGGTAAACCCTAGCGGAGAGCAAGGAGGAGACCCGATGAGCGAGCACGAGACCGAGAAGCCCACGCCGATCCCGTCCGCGGCCCCCGCCCCGAAGGGGTCGAGGTGGATGAAGCGCGTCATACCCGCCGTCGTCATCATCGCGGCCATGCTCGGCTACCAGTTCTACAACAAGGGGCAAAAGAGCGCCGAGGCCAGGGAAGCGATCCAGACCTGGGTCGTCAACGCCCCGGGCTACGCGACCGACACCTTGTACTACGAGTCGCTTCTCGCCCTGGCGCACGAGGCGGCCTTCGGCAAGAGCTATGACATGGGCAGCCGACGCCGCTCGGCCTCCCTGGACGTCAACGACTACGTGTTCAACGTGTTCAAGACCATGGTCGAGCGGGCCAAGGAGGACAACCGGCCCGAGGTGGCCGCGGAGCTCCATGAACTCTGGCGGGCCTACGAAACAGCTCCGGACGAGTCCGCAGCGCAGTAGCCCCCGCTGCCCGGGTGGGCTCTCCCGCCTGCGTAGACGACTGCCGGATTCCGACCTCGGGCATGAAGGAGAATGACCCGAGCGCGCCGACCTGTCGCCGGGCCTAGGAGCCCTCGGCGAGGCGATAGCTGGTGCTCCGCCCTCCGCCGGGGTTCTGGACGAGGATGCCGCGCTCGACGAGCTCGCGGACGTCCCGGAGGGCCGTATCCTGGGAACACTTCGCGATCCTGGCGTACTTCGACGTGGTGAGGAATCCCTCGAATCCATCGAAGAGTCGGTTGAGCACCCGGCGCTGACGATCATTGACCGGATGTCGGTTGATGTCCTGCCAGAAGCTGGCCTTCCACAGCACCCGGACCAGCGCCTTGTCGGCTCCGCCAATGGCGCGATCGAAACAGCCGAGGAACCAGAGGAGCCAGCCCGTGATGTCGAGATCTCCCCGCTGGGCCCCCTGCTAGACTACTCCCACGCTCCCGACCCAGCCCCGGCCAGCTCCCGACCGAAAGGAACCGGTGACCATGAAGCGTCCGTCCGCCCTTGTCCTGCTTGTCCTCTTCTTCCTGGCTCCCGGACTCTCCGCTCAGCTCGAGCGCGGAAAGCCGCGGGCCTGGGAGCACGAGTCATCGGACATCCCCGTCGACCCGAGGATCCACTTCGGCCACCTCGAGAACGGCATGCGCTACGCCTGGATGACCAACCCCGAGCCCGACCAGCGGTCGTACCTGCGGCTTCACGTCAACGTGGGAAGCCTGGCCGAGACCGAGGACGAGCGGGGCATGGCCCACTTCCTCGAGCACATGGCCTTCAACGGCTCGAGGAGCTTCCCCGCCGGGACCCTCATCGAGTGGTTCCAGAAGCACGGAATGAGCTTCGGGGCCGACACCAACGCGGTCACCAGCTTCGGGGAGACGATCTACATGATCGACCTCCCCCACTCGGACGACAAGTCCCTCGAGGAAGGTCTGACGGTGCTGCGGGACTACGTCGACGGCCTGCTCCTCGAGGACAAGGAGATCGGGGCCGAGAAGGGCGTGATCGACGGAGAGATGAGGGAGCGGGATTCGGCCCAGTATCGTGTCCTCATCAAGACCCTGGAGAAGCGCTACGACGGCACCCTCTATCCCTCCCGGCTCCCCATCGGCGTGAAGACGGCGCGGGACAGGTTCAACGGGAAGAGCGTGCGCGCGTTTTACTCGAAGTGGTACCGGCCCGAGAACCTGACCCTGGTTCTCGTGGGCGACCTGGAGGACAGGGATCCCACCCCGCTCTTCGAGAAGATGTTCAAGGACGTCACCGTCCCCGCGTCCGATCCCGCGGTCGAGCCCGAGGCGGGCAAGCCCACGCTGAAGACGCCCCACTTCTTCATCTCCGAGTCGGAGATTCCCGTGGTGCAGATCTCCGTGGCCCGGCTCCTTCCTTTCGAGGACGAGGCGGCAACGATCGAGAACTGGCTCGAGGACCTTCCCCTCTCCTACGCCAGGAGCATGGTGAACCTCCGGTTCTCGGAACGGGCCAAGGACGAGGACTCTCCCTTCATCAGCGCCGGTGTCGGATCCCCGACCCAGCTCGACGTGTTCGAGGGCGAGAACCTCTCCGTCACGTCCAAGCCCGAGAGGTGGGAGGAGGGCCTCGCCTTCTGCGAGCAGGAGCTGCGCAAGGCCATCGAGTTCGGGTTCCAGCAGGCCGAGCTGGACGAGGTCCGCGCCGATGCGCTTCGCTCGCTGGACGAGGCCGTGGAGCGGGAGAAGACGCTCTCGAGCCAGTCCTTCCTGGGTCAAATCGTGAGCGCCTCCGAGGACCGGGTGGTTCCCACGAACGCGGAGACGCGGCGGAAGGTCCTCCGCCCCGCCATCGAGAAGCTGACGCTCGAGGAGTGTCACAAGGCTCTCCAGAAGGCGTGGAGCGAGGGCACCCTCTCCGTCACCGGCATCGGCAACGCCGAGCTCGGCGAGGACGGTGGCGCGGTGCTTCTTGCCGCCTACGAGAAGAGCCGCAAGGTGAAGGTGGAGCCTCCGAAGGACATCGTGACCTCGGTCTTCGCCTACGCCTCGAACCCGGAGAAGAAGGGCAAGATCGCATCACGGACCCGGATCGAGGACCTGGACACCCACCTCGTGCGATTCGAGAACGGCGTCCTCCTCAACGTGAAGAAGACCGACTTCAAGGAGAAGCAGATCCTCATCCAGTGCCGGTTCGGGGAGGGAACCCTCACCATGGACCGGGAGCGACCGGAGCTCGCATTCCTTGCCAACCGGGTCTTCAACCAGATCGGGCTCGAGGCCCACTCGGAAGACGATCTGCGCCGCCTCACCGCGGGCCGGGTGACCAGCGTGGGCTTCTCGACGGGAGAGGACGCCTTTGTCCTCGGCGGCGCCACCACGTCTTCCGATCTCCTCCTCCAGCTCGAGCTCATGTGCGCCTACCTCACCCACCCCGGCTGGCGGGACGAGGGTCTCCGGCAGTTCAAGAAGATCGTCCCCCAGATCTTCCAGTCCCTCGAGCACCAGCACCAGGGGCCCTTGCTTCGCTTCTTCCTGAAGGAGCTCTACGGCGACGACAAGCGGTTCGGCTTCCCCGAACAGGAGGCCCTGGAAGCGGTGCAGATCGCCGACATCAAGACCTGGCTCGCTCCCCATCTCCTGGGCACGCCGCTCGAGGTGACGGTGCTCGGAGACCTCGGCGTGGACCAGACGATCGACGAGGTCGCCCGGACCTTCGGAACACTTCCCCGGCGCGGCCCCGCCACCGACACCACGGAAGCCCGCAAGGGCCCCACGATCGTGGCCGGCCTCGACTCGAGCTACGAGATCCAGACCCAGGTCCCGAAGACCCTCGTCGTGATCATCTTCCCCGCCACCGACGGGATCGAGGCCGAGCGTCGTCGCCGGCTGAGCTTCCTCGGCGAGGTGGTGAACGACCGGCTGAGGATCGAGATCCGCGAGAAGCTGGGGGCCGCGTACTCACCGGGAGCCTCGGCAAGCGCGTCCACGGTCTTCACGGGCATGGGCACCCTGACCATCCAGGCCATGTCCGACCCCGACAAGGTGGAGACGCTCCGCGAGGGGTGCCTGGCCGTGGCCGAGTCGCTCGCCAATTCCGGGGTGACCCAGGAAGAGGTGGACCGGCTGAGGGAGCCGGCTCTCTCCGGGATCCGGGATGCAAAGCGACAGAACGGCTTCTGGATGCAGGCCCTCTCCGAGGCCCAGAGCCGCCCCGCCTCCCTCGATGAGGTTCGCAGCCTCGAGGATGACTACAGGAAGATGACGGCCAAGGACCTCTCCGAGCTGGCCACGAAGTATCTGCCGCGAAAGCGCGCCTCGGTGCTGGTGGTGAGCCCGAAGGGGCAGGGGTAGCGACCTCGGTCGACCGACTCGACTCGGCTTCGACTCGACCTACCAACTCCGGAGCAATCCTCGACCAGAGCTTGCCTGGCCTCGTGGTCACCATCCCGGATGGCGAGGACGAGTGAGCGGGTACCGCCGTGGGTCACTTTTCCTCGGCGGCGACCTTCACCAGCAGAAACACCGCGGTGGAGACGATCAGCGTGACGATGGTACCGAACACGAAGAGCAGCACGTCGTTCATCGTCGACCTCCCGCCACGAGGAGCGCGCCCAGGGACAGGATCGAGGGGACCCAGAGACCGACGAAGAGGGCCTGCTCCCTGTTTCCGGTGAACCAGAGGCTGACCGAGAGGAGAAACGACAGGCCTGCGGCGAAGCAGAACAGCAGGACCGGTTTGCGTGGTTGCATGGACGAGAACTCCTTGAAGAGATGGAAAAAAGAACCCGCTCGCGGCGGTGGTCTTCAGGGGAATGGTTCGCCCGGCCCATGATCCCGGATTCAGACGCGACCGGCTCGAGGACCGGTCATCGGCCGCAGGGGGCCCGGCTCGCCCTTCTACCCCACCGGCTCCCTCAGGATCGGGCGTCCCGCCAGCGCGGTCATGAACCCGAAGCCGGCGAGGAGGATCACGATCCCGAGGACCAGGAGCGAGCTCGACGCCGTCCAGCTTCCGGGATCGACGAGGATGGGGAAGCGGAGGAGGAGATCGCTGACGGCAAAGGCCGCCACCGCAGCCAGGGCGCCGCTCCGCACGAGAAGAAGGAGCAGGAGCAGCGACCCCGACAGCGCGAGGATGGGACCCAGCCAGGGGGTCACGGTGAGGAAGGAATGGAGAAGGGTGGCGATGGCCACGAACCCGAGCGCGGTCCAGACCTGGCGACGCAGGACGACCCGCAGCAGGAAGAGGAGGAGCAGGAACGCCAGCCCCTTGAAGATGTTCGTGGGCTGCACGGAGAGGATCTCGCCCAGGAGCTCGAACGGTCCGAGAAGGCCCGTGACCGACGAGCGCAACGGAGCCGCGGCCACCTGTCCCGACCATCCCCCGACGAGATAGTCGATCTGGAAGAAGAGCGTCCACACGATGCCCACCAGCGATCCCATCAGGAGGTCGCGTCCCACCAGAGGATCCCGCACGTGCCCGGCGAGGAGCCGGGTCCACGACACGATGGCCCGCGGCCACAGGCTCCGCACGTAGGGCTCGAGCGCCATGTAAATGACCCACAGGATCACCGCGGGATAGAGAGCCCGTCCCAGCGCCATGGTGAGAAGGCGCAGCTCTCCCTCCAGCGACGGCACGTGGCTGGCCTGGAGGAGCCACGAGGCCATGCGCACGGCGAACACGAACGCGGCCAGGCGAAAGGCCCCGCGACGGTCGCCGCGCCCCAGCTTGAGGTTCCGGCGCACGAGGAGAAGGCCGGCGATCGTCACCTCGGCAAAGAGAAGGAGCGAGAGCGTCTCGAACACACGGAGCCGACGACTCCCGGGAAGAGGCTCCTCGGCCGCCCACTGCTGCCAGGGAGCGAGAATCTGGAACGAGACGGGCTCGCCCTCGAAGGAGGCCGCCTCCACCCGGATGGTCTCGCCGAGCTCGTCGGTTCTCTCCCAGGCATGGCGCCGGTCTCCGTGAACGGGTGGCGTGAAGACGGGCGCAACCGGATGGAAATCGTCGAGTGAGAACCCCGCGGCCTGGAACAGGGCCTCCCACGGGACCGAATCGACGCTCGTGCTCCGGGCCAGCATCGCGTGGGCCGAGAGCCGCGGCGGATTGGTGCGCAGATCGAGGAGACTCCCCCTCGCGTCGAGAACCACGTGGGCCATGGCCGCCTGGGTAGGAGGAGGATCCGACAGCGAGACGCGCCCCCCGGCAAAAACGTCGCGCGGGCTCAGAAGCTGCGGGCTCTGGCGGTACCAGAAGCACAACGCCCGCGAGCGTGACTCCGCGTCCGATCCCCGGGAAAAGCGGAGAGCCTCCGGCTCGTAGGAGAACCCGTAGGCGCGATCGGCCACCCCGCTCTCCTTGCCGATGGTCTTGAGCACCTGGCGCGCGCGGTCGGCGAGCACCTCCGGCGGGTGGTCGGGATCCACGGCGGAGAGGAGATGGGTGCGCGGGTTGAGAAACGCCACGGCTCCGAGCCCCGCGAGCAGGGCCGTGACGAGAGCCAGACCCACCCGCGGCCGCAGGATTCCCACCTCGCCGGAGGCCGCTACCATGGCCGGCGACGGCGTCTCGCCCATGGCGAGTGCCTGGGCCAGGGCATCGCCCCCGGGGAGCGCCCCGAGGACCTCGAGCACCGACTCCGGCCGACGATCGGGATCCCTCTCCAGGCACCAGAGAATGACGCGTTCCACCTCGGGATCACAATCCTGGAAGACGCTCGACGGACGGGCCGGCGCCGACTCGCGGCGGCTCCGTAGCATCTCGAGGGTATCGGCCTCGAAGGCGGGCTTGCCGGTGAACACCTCGTAGAGAATGAGCCCGAGGGAGTAGAGGTCGCTTTGCCGGGTGGCCTCTTTTCCCGCGAGCTGCTCCGGCGCCATGTAGTGGGGCGTACCCACGCAGCCCTCTTCTCTCTCGCCGATGCGGGAGGCGAGGCCGAAGTCGGTGATGCGCACGCTCCCCTCGTCGTCAAGCATGAGGTTGGCGGGCTTGAGATCCCGGTGCACGATGCCGCGACCGTGGATCACTGCCAGACCGGCACAGAGCTGGAACGAGATGGCGAGGGCCTTCTTGCGCGGCAAGCGACCGATCTGGCGCAGCAGCGAGGCCAGGTCTTCTCCCGCCACGAACTCCATGGACAGGAAATGCTGGCCGGCGGCCTCGCCGATATCGTAGACCCGGCAGACGTGAGGGTGAGAGATGGCGCGGGCGATGCGCACCTCGCGATGAAACCTCTCGAGCCAGCGCACGTCCCGGGACAGCGCCACGGGGAGGAACTTCAGCGCCACCACCTGGCCGAGCTTGAGGTCGTCGGCCCGGTACACCTCTCCCATTCCGCCGCGACCCGCCATCCCCACGATCCGGTAGCGATCCAGCAGCAAGGTCCCCGGCGGGAAACGACCCGACTCGAGACACGGGGATCTCGGAGAGGTCGGGCGAGGAGACGAGACGCGAGACGGAGACGCCGAGGCCGGAGCGGGCGAGGAGAGGAAAGCCGCTTCGGGATCGGGCAAGGCAAGGGAGACCTCCACGTGGGGACCCCCCACCACCGCACCGGGGCACCCGCCGTCCTCCTCCCGATCGGAATGCAGCTCCATCCCGCACTGGGAGCAGAAGCGGCTCGCGTCAAGCAGGGCGCTCGAGCAAGCCGGGCACTCGACCATGCGCGTCCAGTTTAGGATCCTGGGAGGGCAAATCCACAGGAAGGGTCCTGACCGCGCGGGCCCGCGGCGCATCGGGGCAGGTCCACCGAAACCGGAGACTCCATGGGGCGCATCGACTTGGAACCGCATCCGCTGCTCGCGCTCGGCGTGGTGGAGGCCCGCGTGACGCCACCCTTCTCTCCGGAATCCGAGCTCGGCGCGCTGCTCCGGGCAAACCCCGGAGACGCCCGCATTCCCGCCGGAATCGGATTCGACCGCCAGGCGCTCGCCCCCGTCTACGACGCGGTGCGCGCCGTCCTCCGCCACGGTGGCTTCAAGCCCGCGGGAAGGAGCAAGCCCGCCAGCGAGTACCTGGCTCGCGCCCGCGACGAGGGTTCGCTCGCTCCCCTCCATCCCCTCGTCGATGTCAACAACGTGGTGAGCCTCCACACGGGACTTCCCGCGAGCATCGTCGATGGCGATCTCGCCCGCGATCCCCTCGTGGTGAAGATCGCCGGGGCGGGAGCCTCCTACGTCTTCAACCCGTCCGGCCAGGAGATGGACCTCGGCGGGCTCGTGTGCCTGCACCACGGCGCGGAGTGCACCCCCTGCGCCAACGCGGTCAAGGACTCCATGGCCACCAAGGTGAGGGACGAGACGAGCTCGCTTCTCGCCGTCGTCTACTCCCCCAGGGGCGACAAGTTCCGCGCCCGCATCGAGACCGCCCTCTCGTGGTTCGTACGTCTGCTCGAAGTCCACTGCGGCGGACACGACATTCGCACCGAGATCCTCGAGAACGATGCGCTCGATCCACCCCCGGAGACCTAGCATGACCGAGTCCCCCCACCCGTCGCTGATCCTTCTCGTCGCCGTCCTCTTCTCTCTTCTCCTCACCCCGGGCTGTGAGACCGGCACCACCGGGAAGCTCCCCCCCGACTACGATCTCATCATCCGCGGGGGATCCGTGTACGACGGATCGGGAGGACCGCCACGGCGCGCCGACGTGGCCATCCGCGGCGACACCATCGCCCGCATCGGTGACCTCTCGGGGATCCCCGCCAGCAAGGAGATCGACGCCACCGGCCTCGCCGTGGCGCCGGGCTTCATCAACATGCTCTCGTGGGCCACCGAGTCGCTCCTCGTCGACGGCAGGTCCCAGAGCGACATCCGCCAGGGGGTGACGCTCGAGGTCTTCGGGGAGGGCTGGTCCATGGGCCCTCTCGACGAGAAGATGAAAAAGGAGATGATCGAGCAGCAGGGCGATCTGAAGTTCGAGGTCACCTGGACCACCCTCGGCCAGTACCTCGAGCACCTGGAGAAGAGGGGCGTCTCCTGCAACGTGGCCTCGTTCGTCGGCGCCACCACCGTACGCATTCACGAGCTCGGCCACGAGGACCGCGCCCCCACTCCCGAAGAGCTCGCGCGCATGAAAGACCTGGTGAGGGTCGCCATGGAGGAGGGGGCCCTCGGCGTCGGATCCTCGCTCATCTATGCACCGGCCTACTACGCCTCGACCTCCGAGCTGATCGAGCTGTGCAAGGTCGCCGCCGAGCACGGGGGCATGTACATCTCTCACATCCGGAACGAGAGCGACCGGATGCCGGAAGCGGTGGACGAGCTCCTGACCATCGCTCGCGAGGCAGACATCCCCGCCGAGATCTACCACCTCAAGTTCGCCGGCGAGGAGAACTGGAGCGGGATGGACGAGCTCGTGCGCAGGATCGAGGCGGCGCGGGCCGCGGGCCTTCGCATCACCACCGACATGTACACCTACACCGCCGGCGCCACCGGCCTCGACGCCTCCATGCCGCCCTGGGTCCAGGAAGGCGGCTATGAGGAGTGGAAGAAACGCCTCCAGGATCCCGCCCTCCGTGAAAGGGTCATGACCGAGATGAAGAGCCGCTCGTCGGAGTGGGAAAACCTCTACCGGCTGGCGGGCCCCTCCCGCATGATCCTGTGCGGATTCAAGAACGAGGCGCTCAAGAGCCTCACCGGCAAGACCCTCCAGGAGGTGGCCACGATGCGCGGCACGTCTCCCGAAGAGACCGCCCTGGATCTCGTCATCGAGGACGGAAGTCGCGTCGGCACGATCTACTTCCTCATGTCGGAGGAGAACGTCAAGAGAAAGGCCGCGCTGCCCTGGATGAGCTTTTGCTCCGATTCGGGGTCCCTGGCTCCGGAAGGCGCGTTCCTGCGTTCCAACCCGCATCCGCGCGCCTACGGAAGCTTCGCCCGCCTCCTCGGCAAGTACGTACGCGAGGAAAAAGCGCTCACCCTCACCGAGGCCGTCCGCAAGCTCACCTCGCTTCCCGCGCGCAACCTCGGGATCCGGGGGCGGGGAGAGCTCCGCCCCGGATTCTTCGCCGACGTTGTGGTGTTCGATCCCGCAACGATCCAGGATCACGCGACGTTCACCGATCCCCACCGATACGCCACCGGAGTCCTGCACGTGCTCGTCAACGGAGTCCCGGTGCTCCGAGACGGTGAGCACACCTCGGCCACGCCGGGCCGGGTCGTGCGGGGTCCGGGGTGGAAGGGAGAGAGTGCCAGAGGCCTCGCCAGCGGCTCTCCTTGAAGAAACCGGGAATAAGAGAGATAATCGGAGGAGATCGCAACCACCAGGAGAATGCCCCCGGTCGGTCATGGAGGAATAGGCCATGACCCGAGTCGTACCCCGTTGCGCCATTGCGCCCGTGCTCGCCCTTTGCCTCTTTCCCGCTCTGAGCTGTGGCGGCGGAGGCAGTGGCTCCGGTTCGAGCCGTCTCGAGGTCGTTGCTGCCTACTCCGAGAGCGGGCCGATCCTTCCCGAGGAGAAGGTTCACCTCAACGAGGCCATCGCGATCCGCTTCTCGACCGCCGTGGATCCGGATTCGGTCTCTCCCGATTCCGTCCAGGTCCGGAGCGCGGCCAGCGCCTACTCCACGGCCCCGCCGGGACATCTCGTGGTCAAAGACGACACCGTTTTCTTCTATCCCAGCTACCCGCTGCGCCCGGATGTCTCGGATACCGGGTTCCATGCCGACAGCGAGTACCGGGTCCGTCTTCCGGGGCATCCCGACCCCCGCGCCGTCCGATCGACCGGGGGCGATCGACTGGGCACCGCGTACACGGTCACGTTCAAGACACGCCTCGAGCCTCCCTTTCTCCTCGACGTGCTGCCCGGACCGCCGGACGTGGTGGCCGTCGCCATCGATATCGACCTCGACGGTGAGATCGAGGCCGACGGCGATCTCGAGACGGCCGAGCCCGAGGAGATCTCCCTGCAGTCGGCGGCCCTCATGGAGGGGGCTCCTCCCGGTCTGGCGCGATCGCCCCTCTCCATCGGAATCTTCTGTAACGAGCCTCTGCATCCGGCCTCGCTGCTCACGGCCGAAGGAGGGGTTCGCGAGGATCTGATCGTCCTGCGGGACGAACGCGGCGGGATCATCCCGACCAGGATCTCGCTCGAGCTTCGCCAGCCACGCCATCACAGGCCGACGACCCTGCTGCGCCTGACTCCCGAGAGGTCCCTGCCGCGATCGAGCCTCGTCTTGCTGACCATCGGCGAGGGAATCACCGATCTCGGGAGTGGCGGAAGCCTCGCTCCTCGCGTGATCCCGCTCCTCATCGGCGGCCTTTCTGGCGAGCAGGCCGACTTCTTCGTCGAGGATTTCGACGCCCCGCGCAGGCGGGACCCTCTCTCCTCGGCGCAATGGGGGTTTCCCGAGCCGGGAGTCCTTCAGCCCGGAAACGGAATCGCCGGCAACGGCATCGATGGTGACCTCGAGGTGCGCGAGGACGAGGAGGTGGTCCTCGACACGACCCTCAACGCTGGCCTCTTCCAGTTCCGTTCCGTGATGGTGAACGAGGGGGGCCGGATCATCGGGAAGGGGCCCCTTCCTCTGAGAATTCTCTGCACCGGCGACATCGTCGTACGGGGAGAGATCGTGGCCAGCGGAGCGCCCGGGGGCCCGGGCGAGGAATGGAATCGAGGATTCGGCAACGGTGGCGCGGGAGGCCCCGGGGGCTACCGGGGAGGCAACTCGGTGCCGGAATCCTCCGGCGAGAGCGGGGAAGCCCCTTTCGATTCACCCCGCTCGGGAGGAGAGGGTGGCGGAAGAAACGCGTCCGCCCCCGGCGGCGGGGGCGGCGGCGGCCACCTCACCTCGGGCACACGCGACCCGGCCTCGCGGTCGGGAGAAGGAGGGGATCCGTATTCCCTTCTCTATCCCGACGTCCTGCGGGGTGGAGCCGGGGGCGGAGCCGGCGGCCTTGCCACGGGATCCTCGCAGTTTCACGGGGGAGGCGGCGGAGGCGGAGGCGGTGCGCTTCTCCTGAGCGCCGCCGGTCGGCTCGTCATCGGAGACGGGTACGCGGCCTGGGTGAGCGCCGACGGCGGTGATGGAGGCAACGGCGCCCGGGTCAGGGCCCCCGCGCGGACCGGTGGCGCCGCCGGAGGGGGAGGAGCCGGCGGCACCATCGTGCTGCGGGGCGCGGTCGGGGTCGACCTCGGAACCCCCCTGGTACGGGTCTCGACTCGCGGAGGCCCGAGAGGAAACCCGGGCGGCGGGGCGGCGCGATTCGCCGGAGCAGGATCCCCCGGACGCGTGGCCATCGAGACCTTCGACACGAACGGCAACGGGATGGCCGACGACGCGGTGATCGATGCCGCAGCCGACATCGCACCCCTGCCGCTGCTCTTCCTCCTCGAGGACTTCAACCTTCCCGTGTCCATCGGTCAGAGCGTTTTCCTCGATACCGGCTCGGGCAACCCTTCCTTTGCCTTCGACGGTACCGAACTCGACACCGGGCTGGCCCGGACGACCGGCTCCACCGACCTCGCCTTCCGGGATCCCCCTCGCGACGGGGTCAAGGTGCGGGTCACGTTCGAGGGCGCCCACGAGGACCCCTCGAACCCGGGCCAGCCCGACCCCGCCACCTTCACCGATCCGAGGATGCGGATCGAGGAGCTCGACGGTCACCGTTTCGTCCGCTTCCTGGTCGAGATCGACCTCGGGCCCGTGCCCGACGCGGTCCGCCTCCCGACGGTGGAGGGGCTCCGGATCCGGTTCCGATTCGAGGACTAGGCCCCGCCCCGAGGCGGCAGGAGGGGCCTTGGGGGCCAAGGGGTTGCGGACGCTCGGGAGGGAGCGGGGGGCCGGCTCGTAGTACACTATGGTCGATTCGCGGTTGAGCTCCCTCCCGCCCGCAACTGTAGGGGTGGGAAGCGGGGTCCACCGGGATCCCCACAGAAAAGAAAAGGAGAGTCTGAACATGTCCATGAGATCCATGGGTATCGCCGTCGCCCTGCTCGTGCCGGCCGTCCTCGCCGTGGCCCCGTCCGTCCGCGCCGAGGAGAAGAATCTGGGCCAGATCGCGGCCAAGAACCCCGAGCTCCAGACCTTTGTCAAGGCCGCCAAGGCCGCCGGGCTGGACAAGTTGTTCAAGGAGAAGGGCCCCTTCACCGTGCTCGCTCCGACCAACGGCGCCTTCGACAAGCTCGGTGAGGGCAAGCTCGACGAGCTCCTCAAGCCCGAGAACAAGGACAAGCTGAAGGCCATCCTGAGCCGTCACCTCATCAAGGGCAACTTCAACGCCGCCGAGATCAAGACGACCAAGACCTTCAAGACCCTCGCCGGCACCGATGTGACCTTCACCGTGACCGACAAGGGCGAGCTCATGGTCGGCAAGACCAAGGTCTCCCGCGCCGACATCACGGCGGCCAACGGAATCCTGCATCTCCTCGACGGCGTCCTCGACCCGGGAACGCCCAAGAACTGAGGCGCATGCCTTCCTCAAACGTCGATTCATCGAGGGCCGGTCTCTGCGTGGAGACCGGCCCTTCTCCGTTGGGCACCGGCTCTCCGGTGGCTCGAGGAAGAACTCGACCAACCCTTCCTCTTCTCTTCCTCTTCCTCTTCCTCTTCCTCTTCCTCCCCCTTCCCCTCCGCGCCGAGTCCACCCTCACCCCACGCGCCCTCGAGAACCTCGAGACCACCGCCCGCCTCTTCTCGCTCGTGAAGTGGTTCCACCCGAGCGACGCCGGCGACACCCTCGACTGGCACGGGTTCGCCGTCGCCTGCGTCGAACGCGTCGAGCCTCTGGAGAGCGATGAAGAGCTGGCGCGGACCCTGCAGGATCTCTTCTCGCCTGTGGCGCCCTCGGTCTCGGTCTTCGCCGGCACGTCAGCCCCCCGGGGGACGGAGCTCGTCTTTCCCGGTGGTCAGGACCTCTCGCTCGTCTATCTCGTCCACAAGGGCGGAGGAGGACGCGATGCGTCGTGGCCTCTTCTCGGCACCGGCAAGATCACCGTGCCCCTCTCCACGGCAGGAGGGCCTCTCACCACCCCCGTGGTGGAGATTCCGGCTCTTCCCAACCTGTCCCACCGGGCGGCACTCGGGGGAAGCCTCTCCTGTCTCGTCCCGCTGTCGCTCTACAAGGACCGCAACGGCACTCTTCCCCGTCCTCCCGTCGAGGCGACTCCCGAGACCCGGGAGGTGCGCACCGGAAACGACCGGGCGACCCGTCTCGCCGCGGTCCTGGTGCTGGACGGATTCCTGCGTTACCTCAGACCCTTGCCCACCGACCCCGCTCCCGATGCCGACGGGATCCTGAGAAACCTTCTCCGCGAGGCCGCCTCCGACGTCGATGCCCTCGTCTTCCTCGGCTCCCTCCGGCGCGCCCTCGCCAGCACGGGCGACGGTCAGATCGACGTCCGCTGGCCGGGAGGCCCCCCCGAGATGGCGATGCCCTTCGCGCTAAGGTGGATCGAGGACGAGGTCGTGGTCACGGCGGTGGATGAAAGCCTCGCCCGGGACCTGCAGCCCGGAGACGTGGTGACCGAGATCGACGGGAGAGAGGCGAAAATCGTCATCGACGAGAAGACAGAGGAGGTGCCCCTTTCGACTCCCGGCTGGCAACGGCTCCGTGCCCTCGACCTCCTCGCGCTGGGCCCGGGGACGGACTTTGTCCGGCTCGTCGTTCGCCGCGTCAATGGCAAGACCGAAAGCCTCACCGTGCACCGGAGCCTCGGCATTCCGCGCTGGTACGAGCTGCAACGGGCGCGGCGCCCGGTGCCCGTCGAGATCGAGCCCGGAATCTTCGTGGTCGATCTGGAGGGTACGCCGGAGGAGGTCATCGACGCCATGAGGCCCCGCCTCGTCGGAGCCCGCGGCATCGTGTTCGACGTCCGCGGCGTGACGCGCATCGTCGACTCCGTGCTCGGACGCCTCACCGCGGTCCCACTCTCGTCGCCCTTCATCGAGCTCCCCGTGATCACGCGGCCGGGAGGCAAGGAGAGCCAGGGGGAGCGCTCGAGCTGGACCATCGCCCCGAGGAAACCCCGGCTCCCGGCCCGGGTCGTCTTCCTCGCCGACGCTCGCTCGGCAGGAGCGACGGAGATCCTCCTCTCGATCGTTGCCGACTCGTCCCTGGGAGAGATCGTGGGCTCGCAGACGGCGGGAGCCTGCGGCGAGAGGCGGACATTCGAGCTCCCCGGAGGGTACGAGGTCTCCTTCACCGCGGCCCGCATCCTCTCGAGAAGCGGCGATCCGATCCAGGGAAGAGGAATCGCCCCCACGCACCGAGTGAGCCCTACCATCCGCGGCATCATCGCGGAGAAGGACGAGCTCCTGGAGAAGGCGCTGGAGATTCTGCGGGCGTCGATCGGCCAGAACTGAGCCGGCGACCGGATCCGGATGCCGGGTCGCGGGCCTGGTGCCGTGGGCAAGCGCGCAACGGCGAGAGGTTCGCAGCGACTTGCCGCGCAGCGACGACATGGGTTCTCGCTGCGTGGCTCGTGGCGAAACCCACGAGTCATGTCGCTGCGAACCTCTCGCCGTCGCGCGCCGCCAGACGGATCCTGGCAAGTCTTCGAAGCAATGGGCAGAGAAGGGACCGGAGGTCGCAGGACCTCGTCACATGCGGCCGCCGACGACTCAAGGCTTGGGCCCGCGGAGTCGACGCGACGCTCGCGGGAGGCGGATACGGTGACGGTTGGGGAGACGGGGGGTTCCGGGGTCCGGATGCGGTTCCCGAACTGGCAACGGATCTTCCAAGAGACCTCATCGGCATCGGTGACGGCGCTGGCCATGAGTCGCGTGCGGATTCTTGTTTTGGATCAGGAGAAAAAGCTTCGAGGAGATTTTCGTCCCGAGGTAGAATCGTCAGTCGAGGCGTCAGTAGCCGACACTACCCCTCTGATGACACGATCGAAGAGTGTCGCGTGAAACGACCGACCTCGAGAGTGACTCCGCGGTCGAGGGCCCTGCGGGGTGGGAAGGACCGGACGATGCTGAGGACAATCACCCCCTTCACCTTCGTGGCGATTGCCTTGCTTTCGGTGACCGCGCTTCCAGCTTTCTCCTCCATCCCGTTCGAAGCGCCCACCATCGAGCTCCTCGGCTTACCCATCGAGACGTTCGTCGTGGCGGATCTGGACGGCGATGAGCGGGACGACGTCGTGGTGGTAAGCGCCTTCGGCGAGGCGGACAAGATGCTGACGACAAGATCGCCATCGGCACGCGTACCCGGGAGGGAGCCGAGAGGCAGATTGCGGTGATCGATCTCACGGGAGCGGTACCGGTGCGGAGGGTGGTCACGACCTCGGCGGTGGACAAGAACGCCTATGGCGGCGGCCCCGAGGCGGGCAGGAGCCTCTACCCTGCCTGGTCGTGGGACCCCGATGGAAAACGGATATACTACGAGCGAGGCGCTCTCGGGTCGGAGGCGGCCGGAACGTATGTGATTCGGCCGAAGGAGTGACGATGAAGACGAGGACGAGAGCGATGGCAAAGATCAAGAGAATCACCACGCACATGTTTCTGTCAATACTCGTTGGCGTCATTGGCGCGAGAATCTCGGCCCAGGAGCAGGCCATCCACCTTTCGGACATCGAGGTGATCTCGACGGATGGGGTGGGAACGAAGATTGCATCGGGCCCTCACGGCGAGGTCTACGTGCTCGGGAAGGACGACGAATTCGGTGGTCCGAATCACGGCCGTACGTTTATCAGGCGATCGCTGGACTTCGGACAGGCATTCGGCCCGGCGATCTTCTTCAGCGATGCGGACGGTCTCGAGCGACAGCATAGGATCCTGTCTGACGGCAAGGGGCGAGTGTACGCATGCTGGACGAAGGTGCCAGAGGCACCAGATCAGGAGGCATTGTATTTCAATTCCTCTCATGACTCCGGAGCGACGTGGTTGGAATCGGATGTGAAGGTCAGCGTGGATGATGCCAGGATGGTTTGTTGTTTCGTGATGACGTTCGCCGAGGGCAACTACGTCATCGTGACGACGGAGGGGGCGATCGAGGACAGCGTACGGCTGCCGATCATCAAGCGGTAGGGGGAAAGGGGGCTGTGGACAGCCCCGATTCCGTTCAGATCGTCACGGTACTCTTCGCGGACGGGGCAGGGGGCGTGTCCCAGGAGTGGACGGGGGAGCGAGACGGGTCGGATCGACTCGTCTCGTCCACGGCCGACGTCGACGGAGACAGGCTTCGATGATCTGATCCTCATCGGCTCCTCGGGGGGCATCCGGCTGCTTCTCGGGGACGCGACGAGGGAGTTCACCGAGGTCTCCATCGTGGACAACGATGTCGTCCGGGGAACCGTCGCTGAGGCCCGGGTCCGGTGACGGTTACGGGCCAGGTCCCGGCTCCATCGCCGCGTAGGCTTGCCGAGGCCCGACCTTCGGCGCGAACGGCGAGAGGTTCGCAGCGACATGACTCGTGAAGCTCGCCACAACCCACGCAGGAACAACCCCTGTCGTCGCTGCGCGGAAAGGCGCTGCGAACCTGCTCGCCGTTCGCGCCCGCCCCACGCGACCTCTTCGGCCCCTCGCCCACGGCGCCGCGCCCCCCGGGCCTTTACGCCCCCCGCCCCCCGGGTTAGCATCCAACGACTCCCGGTGAACCAAGGATGACCTCGCCATGCGCACTCCCCTCGCCCTTCCGCTCCTTCTCGTCTCCTGCACCCTCGCCTCGGGAAGCCCCGGCCGTACCGAGGAGATCCAGGACGGCATGGCCATCGACCGGTCGCTGACCTTCTCTGCCGGAACTCATCGCATCACCGAACCTCTCGCCATCCTGAAGGACGGCGTCACCGTCGACTTCGGGGGAGCGACCCTCCTCGGCTCGGGCGAGGGCGCCGACCCCGACGCCTTCACCGGCGTCGCCCTCGAGCTCCACGGTCGCAGCAACGTCACCATCAAGAACCTCAATGCCCACGGCTTCAAGGTGGCGATCCAGGCCAGCAAGTGCACGGGGCTCGTCATCGAGGGCTGCGACGTCTCGCGAAACTTCCGCCAGAGGCTGGGATCGACTCCCGAGCGCGAGGCGTCCTCCGACTGGCTGTGGCCCCACAACAACGACAACGACGAGTGGGTGAGTCGCTACGGGGCCGGCATCTCCATCGTGGACGGAAAGAACGTGACTCTGGTCCGCAACCGCGCCCGCGACGGCCAGAACGGGATCCTCCTCACCCGCACCACCGACTCGTTTGTCCTCGACAACGACATGTCGTATCTCTCGGGCTGGGGGCTCGGCATGTACCGCTCGAGCCGGAACGAGGTGAGCGGCAACCGGTTCGACTACTGCGTGCGCGGCTACAGCCACGGCGTCTACCACCGGGGCCAGGACTCCACCGGCATCCTCGTCTTCGAGCAATGCAGCGACAACGTCTTTGCCCGCAACAGCGCCACCCACGGAGGCGACGGCTTCTTCCTCTACGCCGGGCACGAGACCACCCAGCGCACCGGAAAAGGCGGCTGCAACGGGAACCTGGTCATCGGAAACGACTTCAGCTTCGCGGTGGCCAACGGGATCGAGGCCACCTTCTCCACCGGAAACCGGTTCGTGGCCAATACCCTGATCGACTGCGACTACGGGGTGTGGGCCGGCTACTCGTACGGAAACGAGTTCGTGGCCAACAGGATCGAGGGGTCGCTCACCGCGGGGATTGCCATCGAGCACGGCCACGACAACCGGATCGAGAGAAACTCGCTGCGTGCCAACCGGCGAGGCATCTGGCTGTGGTGGGACGAGGACAAGGAGTTCCTGGAGAGCATCTACGGCAAGACCCAGGAGACCGACTCGCGCGGCTACGTCATCACCCGGAACCGGTTCGTGGACGAGACGACGGCGGTCCATCTCACGACCACGGCCGACGTATACTTCGCCGGGAACGAGGTGCGCGGCGGTGAAGTCGGCCTGCATCTCGATGGGGCCTGCTCGAAGATCGAGGTCGAGAAGAACAACTTCATCGCCTGCTCCCGGGTCATCGACAACGCCAGCGAGGCCCGCATCTCCATGGGGCGGAACTTCATCGGCACCGGCGAGGAAGGGGGCCTCCTCCCCGAGACACCCTTCACCCTCGACCTCGACACCGAGGCGGAGATCGAGAAGCTCCCGGAGATGCGCGGCACCATCGCCCCCTTCCCCGAAGAGGGAGCTCCCCGCGGACGCGCCACCATGGTCGTCGACGAGTGGGGGCCGGTCGATGCGTCCCGTCCCCGTCTCTTTCCCGCCCGGGTGTCGGCCTTCGGCGAGGCGAGGATCTTCGTCCTCGGTCACGGGATCCCGTTCCGGATCAAGGACGTCGATGGCCAGGTGGCGATCTCTCCGTCGGAGGGTACGGCACCGGCGACCCTGGTGGTGACGCCGATGAAGTCGGGCCTCGCTTCCTTCCGGATCGAGGTGACGGCCGGAGACGTGACCCTCACCGCCTCGGGGACGGTGGTGCGCGCCCGCTGGAACGTTTCCTTCTACGGCTGGAATCGCGTCGGCCCCGGCCTGCCTCCTGCCGACTGGACGGCCGTTCTTGCTCACGACCCCCTGCGGACCCTGGAAACCGACCGCCTCGATTTCCGCTGGGGAGGCGAGGGGCCGGCCGAGGGGCTTCCCGCCGACCACTTCGCCACCGTGGCCGAGACCGAGATCGAGCTGCCCGCAGGAACGTTTCTCCTCCGCACGGTGTCCGATGACGGGATCCGGGTCATCGTGGACGGGAAGATCGTCCAGGAGGACTGGACGTGGCATGCTCCCAAGGAGCTGACGACGGAGCTCCACGTCAACCACGGCAAGCACCGGTTCCGCGTCGAACACTTCGAGATCGACGGCCATGCCCAGCTCCAGGTCTTCCTGGAAGAAAAGGCGGCCGGCACAAGACAATGACGCCTCTGGCCGAGACGACCGTCGAGCGCATCCGGTTCCGGCGGCCGGGGCCGCGGGCATTCCTCCGCGTGGGGGCGGCGGCGGTGGACGCGCGCGTCCTCCTCAACGGCGCGGAGGTAGGCCGTCACTCCGGCCCCTGGACTCCCTTCCAGCTCGAGCTCACCGCGCATCTTCGGGACGACAACGAGCTGGAGATCGTCTGCACGGACAGGGAACACGCGACCCAGGGCTTCCTCCCCACCCTCGGCCTGCGCTGGACCGGCGCCCGAAACGTCGAGATCCTCACGGAGCCGCCCCCTCATCGGCCGGCGGCCCGTCAACGATCCTCGGTGCGCGGGACGCGACTCCTCGTGGACGGCAAGCCGTTCCGCGTGAGGGGCATCCTCCACTGGGGCGCCTATCCCGAGCTCGGCCATCCCTGGCCCTCCGAGGCGAGGATGCGCCACGAGATCGACGACATCCTGTCGCTCGGCTTCAACCTGGTGAAGCTCTGCTTGTGGGTGCCGCCACCTCGGTACTACGAGCTCTGCGAGGAGATGGGGCTCCTCGTATGGCAGGAGTACCCGGTCTGGAACACGCCTCTTCTGGGAGAGGAGATCGAGCGCGAGATGGAGGAGTTGCTCAGGAACGACGCCCCCTGGTCCTGCGTGATCCTGCGCAGCCTCACGTGCGAGAACGACCACGTGGACGCCGAGGCCGCCCGGCGTCTCGTCGGCCGTGCCCACGAGATCATCCCCGGCAGCCTCGTCCTCGACAACAGCGCCTGGATCTCGAACGAGAGGTTCGGCGACTTCCACGACGAGCACCCCTACCTCCACAACGCCCAGTGGAGATTCTACGGGGAGAGGATGCGCGGAGCAGGGCTCGAGAAGCCGCTTCTTCTGGGCGAGTCCATGTGCGTGGACGACGGCGGGACCCCCGAGGGACGACGAAGAGCGACGGCGGTGAGGCGTTTCCAGATCGAGACCCTGGCTCACGAGCTTCCCGACGCGGGATACGTCGTCACCGCCCTGCGCGACATCGAAAAGGCGACGCTCGGGGTGATCTACGACGGCAAGGGGAGGAAGAAGGCGCGTCCCGAGGACTGGAGCTGGCAACGGGACTTCCTGGAAGAGCCGCGGGTGGTCCCTCTCCCCACCGGACCCTTCCTCGGGCCGCGCAAGGGAGAGTGGAAGTGTCCCGAGCACACCTACTGGAGCCCGGTGCTGGAGATCCTCTGCGAGCTCGAACCAGGGGCGCGGCGGCTCCTCGAGGACGAGCTCGTGTTCGATCTCCTGACGGGCCGCGTCCTGGAGAAGACCGACGGAACCCGCGTTCTCGTCCAGCTCGTCTGTGGCCACGACTGCGCAAGAGGAGCGGAGAGGCGGCTTCCCCTCGTGATCGAGTTCACCACCTCCGGGAAGCGGCGCCTGGTGTCGGCGTTGCGCACCGATACGCTCGTGGGACAGCGACTCCACGCGGCGTTCCGCGAGAGGACCGAGCCCGCCCCCGAGATCGGCCCCCTCGTCGGGACCTCGATCGTGCTCGAGCAGTGGGAAATGGAACGCGAAGACGGATCCCGGGTGCGCGTCGTTTGCGACACTCCCCTCGTGAACCGGGGCCGCAACGTGTTCGAAGGCTGGGCGACCTTCCGCACCGAGGTCGACCTTCAAGGTGGAGATCCCTGGACCCTTCACTGCGAGGCGGTGGGAGACTACTACGAGGTGAGGATCGACGGCAAGACGCGGGGCGAGGCGGGAAACCGGACCGGGACCTGGGACGGGACCCGCGACGTCCCCAGGGAGTTTCCGCTCGAGCTCGCGCCGGGACGCCACAGGTTCGAGCTCCGGGTCCGGGACTGGAGAGCAGCCGGAGGGGTGGTCGGCCCCGTATATCTTCTACAAGACCCGACCGAGAGGATCTTCTGACGCCATGAACCAGCAACGATTCTTCGACGCCCACCTCGATCTGGCCTACCTGGCGCTTCTCGGCCGTGACATGACGGGTCGCGCCGAGGATCAGACGGGGCCCCATCCGCCCGCATCCATCACCCTGAAATCGCTGCTCGAGGGCGGAGTCCATCGCGTCCTCGGGACCATCTTCACCGAGGCCGACGGGAAGCAGGCCTGTGGCTATCCCGCTCACGACCCCGAAGCGGCCCACCGGGCGGGGCTGCTCCAGCTCGAGATCTACCGGAAGTGGCAGAAGGACGGTCTCGTGCGCCCCCTCGGCACGGGCAAGGACAAAGACGGTGTGCTCGAGCTCGGCATCCTCATGGAGGGAGCCGACCCGATCCGCACCCCCGACGAGCTCGCCTTCTGGAAGGAGAAAGGGGTGGTGGCCATCGGCCTCTCGTGGTGGAAGTCGTCGCGCTACGCCGGGGGAAACGGGACCACCGATGGGATCACTCCTCTGGGCCGCGATCTCCTCGCCGCCATGCACGAGCTCGACCTCGTGGCCGACGTGTCGCACCTCTCCCAGAGAGGAACCGACGAGCTGCTGGAGCACTTTCCCGGCAAGGTCATGGCGAGCCACTCGAACTGCCGGGCGCTCCTCGGCGGAGTGGACGAGCGTCACCTCTCCGACGACTCCATTCGCGAGCTCGGACAGAGAGGAGCCATGATCGGGCTCAATCTCCTGTCACCGTTCCTCGTGGAGACTCCGCGCCCCTTCCCGGCCCCCCTTCCCCGGGCGGCCATCGAGGACTGCGCGCGCCATCTCGATCACATGCGCCGGATCCACGGCCACACCCGTTGCCTCGGACTCGGCACCGATGCCGACGGCGGCCTCGGCGCCGATGCGCTGCCCGCGGGCATCGATCATCCCCGCGACTACGGAAAGATCGCCGAGGCTCTCGGAGCCAGGGGATGGAGCGAGGACGAGATCGCCGGGTTCTGCTCGAGGAACTGGGAGAGGTTCTGGGGGCTGGGATAGTCCCGAGGCCGGTCGCGAGCCCTTCGCGTCAGGGCCCGCTGCGGCAAGAATCCTTGCCCCCGCACCGGGGCAGCGGGTAGCCTGGAGGCGGAGAGGCGAGGGTCAGGCCGCGCCGAGGGGAGGTTCGAGAGGAGGACCGATGCGACCCGATACGGGCAGCCCTGGCCCCTGGATATTCCTCGTGGCCCTTCTTGCCCTTGTCGCCACCCCCGTCACCGCACAGGTCGAGCTCAATTTCGCCGAGCATCTGCTCAGCGATTTCCAGGCCACCGCGGTCGCCCACGGCCACTTCAACCCGGACGGGGTCCTCGACTTCGCGTTCGTCGAGGAGGGAGGCGCGATCACGCTGCTGCGAAGCGACGGCATGGGGGGCTACACGCGGGCCCCGCTGAACAATACCGGAGTGGCGTACGCCATCGCCACCGCGGACGTCGATGACGACGGGATCGTCGATCTCGTCTACACCCAGGATGACCAGGTGGTGGCTCACCTCGGCTTCGGGGTGGCGCAGCCCGGGGGCCAGGTGAGCTCCCCCGCCGGACCGAATCCGGGAGTCTGCCTCGAGCTCATCGATCTCGACGGGAACGGCCTTCTCGATGTCGTGATCGCCACCGACGACGGGAACTCGGGCACCAACGACGAGCTTCTCGTTCTCCTCGGCGACGGCACGGGAGCCTTCGGCCCACCCGTCTCGCATGCCTCCGGCGCCCAGCTCCGATCGCTGGGGGTGGGGAGCTTCGACACGGGGCCGGATCCCGACGTCCTCGTGCTCGATCGCAGCAACCGGGTGTGGATCTACCTGGGTGACGGGACAGGAAGCCTCACCCCTCTTCCCCCCGTCGCCCTCGGCGCCGGCTCCGCGGAAATGGCGCTGGGCGACATGAACGAGGATGGGCTTCTCGACGTGGTCACGGGCCACACCGGACGCGTTCATCTGTCCAGCGGGACGGGGGGATTGGAAGCGCCGATCCTCATCGCAGGCGCAGGAACACCCCTCGTGCTGGGGGACTGGAATGGCGACGGTCACCTCGATGTCGCCTTTGACTCGCTGGAGAGCAGCCTGCTCCTCGTCGAGGGCGACGGAGCCGGCGGCTTCACGCCGGGCAAACGCTTCGGCATGGAATCGTTCGCTCGTGCCATGACCCAGGCCGACGTCGACGGCGATGGGCACACCGACATCGTGGCGCTGGAGAATGGGTGCGGCGAGGGCCTGGTGAGCCTCCACCGGGGCGACGGCACCGGCGACCTGCCCACGTCCAGAGTCCTCGAGACCCCGGGCGTCTTCGCCTTTGATCCGGTGAGTGCGGACTTCAACGGGGACGGCAAGAAAGACTACTATTACTCCGACTTCAGCGACCAGGTGATCCTGCTCGGGGACGGAGCCGGCCGCTTCCAGAAGGGAGCCTGCTTCCTCGAGCACACCAACGGCGGCCCTCCCGTGATCGGCGACTTCGACGGCGACGGTCGGCCCGATATCTGCGGATCGTCGAACGCCCCCGACCAGATCTGGGTGCGGCTCCAGAACCCGGGGGGCGGCTTCGAACCCTCCATCGACCGGTCTCTCGGCGGCTCGCTCGGCTCTCTCGTCACCGGCGACTTCGACGAGGACGGAAACCTCGACATCGCCGTCCAGCGAACGAACGACCGGATCGGCATCCTGCTCGGTCGGGGCGACGGGAGCTTCAACGCCCCCACCAACCTGACGGAAGCCCTCCTCTTCAGTCCGAGGCCCGTCGCCCTCGCCGACTTCGATGAGGACGGCAACCTCGATCTCCTGGTGAGCCGCCGCTCGTCGGGGGTCGGACCCGAGGATCGCCTCACCGTGATGCTCGGCGACGGCGCGGGAAGCTTCTCGTTCCTCCAGCATCTCCCGCTCGGCGGCGCCATCCACGTCGCCGATTTCGATGCTGACGGTCACGTCGACATCCTGGTGGGCGGAGAGGGCACCATCGACCTCTTCGAAGGAGCGGGGACCGGCCACTTCGGATCGAGCCGGCGGCTCTTCACCGGAGTGGAGGCAGACGGCCATCTCACCACGGCCGACATGAACGGCGACGCCGCGCTCGACGTGGTGGCCGGAGCCATTCCTCAACCCGTCGCCGTCCTTCTCGGGGACGGAGCGGGTGGCCTCGGTCCCCCGCGCATCCTGTGCACCGCGTCCTTCGGCACGACCTTCGTCGTCGACGACTACGACGGCGATGGCCTGGACGACATCGTGCTGGGACGGTCGACGGTTCATCCCCTCCTCAACCGCACCGGCTTCTACTCGTGCCGCGAGGGCAACATCAACGGAGGGGTGGGACCCGTCACGAACGTGCTCTTCGTGAACGACTCCCGGGGGTTCGGCCGCGATCGGGTGGTGGCGCTGTCGCCCACCGACTCGTTCGAGCTCCGGATCGACGCCGCACCCTCGGGGGGAAGCAAGTTCGCCCTCTACGCGTGGTCGGCCCGGCTGCTCTCCACCTCGACGGTGAGCGATCCCGGTTTCGGCCTCGGCTTCACCTGCATGCCGACACCGCTCAACAGCCCCCTCCCTTCCCGGTCACCTGTTGCCATCTGGAAGACCATCGCGGGCTTCGAGCAATTCCTGGGTACAGCGACCCGCGCCTCGGCCCCTGCCCCGACCACGCTGGTGAATCTCACCACGCTCGGAGTGCGGGGCGAGTTCGTCTTTCAGGGCTTCCTGCTCGATTCCGACTCGACCCACGGCCGCCTCGGAACGACCAATGCGGTGCTGGTGGTGTCGGAAAACTAGCGGCGCCGCGACCGCCACCTCGGTTGCACCGCTCTTCCTCTCCGGGTAGCATGGGTCGCAGGAGCGGGGGTCATTCCCCCTCCTGACCTGGAGGATACCGTGATGGGAAACGGCCCGGCTCGACGGGACAGACTCCGTCCCGATCCGGAGGAACGAGCTCCGGAATCCGAGCCCCGCCCCTGTCGTCTCCTCCGCTCCGCCCTCCTCTTCCCGCTCTCCATTCTCCTCTCGGGGGCCGGCCGGGCCCAGGTCGAGCTCAACTTCGCCGAGCACCTCATCAGCGATTTCCGCGCCACCGCGATCGCTCACGGCCACTTCAACACGGACGGCGTCCTCGACTTCGCAATCGTCGAGGAGGGAGGCGCCATCATCCTTCTCAGGAGCGACGGCGTGGGAGGCTACACCCGGGCCTCGCTGAACAATTCCGGGGTGGCGGTCTCCATCGCCACCGGGGACATCGACGGAGACGGAGTGCTCGATCTCGTCTACACCCAGGACGACCAGGTGGTGGCACAGCTCGGGTTCGGGGCGGCCCAGTTCGGCTTCCCCGTGAGCTCTCCCGCTGATCAGGATCCCGGCGTGCACCTCGCCCTGGTGGACCTCGACCAGAACGGCTTTCTCGATGTCGTGATCGCCACCGACGACGGAAACTCCCTCACCGCCGACGATCTGCTCGTTCTTCTCGGCGACGGCACCGGAGCCTTCGGCCCTCCCGTCGCCTCTGCCTTCGGAATCGAGCCTCGATCCCTGGGCACGGGACGGTTCGATACGGGGGTGACACACGATGTCCTGGTCCTCGACCGCGCCAATCAGCTCTGGGTCTATCTCGGTGACGGAACCGGCGCCTTGGCCCCCCTTCCTCCCATCCCTCTCGGCTCCGGATCCAGCGAGATGGCGCTCGGCGACGTGAACGAAGACGGGCTCGTCGATGTCGTCACGGGCCCGACCGGGCGGGTCCACCTGTCGGACGGCGCCGGGGGATTCGCCGCCCCCCTTGCCCTCGACGACGGCGGGACGCCTCTCGTTCTGGGCGACTGGAATGGCGACGGACATCTCGACGGCGCATTTCATGCGAGCTCGTCCCTCGTCCTGGCGAGCGGCGACGGAACGGGAAGCTTCGGACCCGGGATCGGCTACGGGGTCGAATCGACCTGCGAGGAGATCGCGGCCGCGGACGTCGACGGTGACGGAAACGCCGACATCGTGAGCCTCGAGCCTGGCGGTGGCGAGGGCTACGTCGCCCTCTTTCGCGGGGACGGAAGCGGCGCCCTGGGGACCTCTCGCGTTCTCGCCATCGAAACCGATACCGCCTTCTCCCCGCTGAGCGTGGATGCCAACGGAGATGGCAAGCAAGACTATTACTACTCGGACAATGCCGACCACGTGCTCCTGCTCGGGGACGGGATGGGAGGCTTCCAGGCGGGTGCCTCCTTCCACGAGCTCATGAACGATGGCCCTCCCGTGTTCGGCGACTTCGACGGCGACGGGCGGCTCGACCTCTGCGGATCACACCGGGTCCCCGACCGGATCTGGATCCGGACCCAGAATCCCCTGGGCGGATTCCGGACCCCCATCAACACCACGCTGGGAGGCGCCCTCGGCTCCCTCGTCGCCGGCGACTTCGATGACGACGGGAACCTGGATGTTGCCGTCCAGCGCACCAACGATCGCGTGGGCATCCTGCGGGGACGGGGCGATGGTTCCTTCCTCGCGCCCATCGACCTGACGCAAGCCATCCTCTTTGCCCCGAGACCCGCCGCCGTCGCCGACTTCGACGAGAACGGCGTTCTCGACCTTCTCGTGAGCCGTCGCTCCTCCGGCATGGGGCCCGAGGACCGGATGACCGTCCTCCTCGGCAACGGCAACGGCGGATTCTCCTTTCTCCAGCACCTTCCCCTGAGCGGGGCCATTCACGTCACCGACTTCGACGCCGATGGGCACCTCGACATCCTGGTGGGCGGCCAGAGCACCATCGATCTCTTCGAGGGAACGGGGACGGGATTCTTCCAGGCGAGCCGGCGCCTCTTCACCGGCGTCGGGGCAAACGGGTACCTCACCACCGCCGACATGAACGGCGATGCCGCTCTCGACGTGGTGACCGGCGCCGCGCCTCAGCCGGTGGCGGTGCTGCTCGGAGACGGAGCCTCCGGCCTCGGTCCCCCGCGCCTCCTCTGGACCGCGTCGTTCGGCACCGCGTTCGCGGTCGCGGACTACGACGAGGACGGTCTCGACGACATCGTCCTGGGACGGTTCGTGGTCTATCCCGTGCTCAACCGCACCGGGTTCTACTCGTGCCGGCGCGGCAACATCAACGGGAGAGTGGGCCCCACCACGAACGTCGTCTTCGTGAACGGCTCCCGGGGCTTCGGACGCGACCGGACGGTGAAGCTTTCTTCCAGTGACTCCTTCGAGCTCAGGATCGACGCGGCGCCCTCGGGAGGGAATCGCTTCGTCCTCTACGGCTGGTCGGCCCGGCTGCTGTCCACCCGGACGATGAGTGCCCCCGGCTTTGGCCTCGGCCCGACCTGCATGCCCACTCCCCTCGTCGGCCCGCCCCTCAACCTGTCCCCCATCGAGATCTGGAAGACCATCCGCAGCCACGACAACCTCCTGGGGATGGCCACCCGCAACTCGAGCCCCGCCCCGACGACCCTGGTCAGCCTCGCCACCCTGGGAGTGAGCCGGAGGTTCTTCTTCCAGGGGTTCCTGCTCGATCCCGATTCGACCCACGGGATCCTGGGGACGACCAACGGGGTGCTGGTGGATTCGGAGGAGTAGGCACCAAGAAGTCTACCGACTCAACCCACGACCTTCATGGGTGGGGCGAGGCCAAGCGCCTGCAGAGACATGGTGCCGACAATGCAGACGAGCACTGCACCCGCTACGACCACCCAGATCCGCTTCAGGGACACCCCCTTGGCCGCCGCCCCGAGCACCGCCCCGGCCAGCCCCAGCTCGACCGCCTATCCGATCCACCACCCGGCCAGGAGCGACGGGGGTGCAGTACTGATGGAATAGAGTCCCACCGCAAGGGCACCCCACACCACCGCGCCGGCTGCAGCCCCCAGTCGCAGCCCCGGCATCGCTCCCCGAACCCCCAGCCGGTGGAGGAGCCAGGACAGGGCGAGGGTGAGAACCAGGAAGGTGAGGTAGCCGAGCGGGATCCGCCGGAAGGCCTCGTCGGGTCCGAGAAGGAACGGGCCGGGCTCGGCATAGAGCCTCGCCAGCAGCCCTCCGTGCAGGAACACATCGAACCCCAGCGAGAGAACCCAGGCGGCAAGGACCGAAGAAACCATGCGTGAGGTCACGAACGCCCGGGATTCGGCGCTCGCCGATCCTGGTTGACGTCCTTGGTCACCCTGCATCGTCTGACTCCGGCGGAATCGTCTACGCGGGCGCGATGGGAAGATCGGCGCCGCAGTAGAGACAGTGGACGTGTCTCCGGTGGTTCGCCCGCTGACAGCCCGGACACGCGACTGCGGGCGGGTTGTGCTTCCCGTCCTTCTTGCCGTCGCGGAGATCCACGTCCTGGAGCTTCTTCAGGAGCTCCTCCTCCGAGACCTGGAGGCGGTCCCGCAGGAGCTCCCACATGGCGGTGGCCACGAGCGTGAGCCGACCCACTTGATCCTCGAGCCCGTCGGCCGATCGCTGGGCCTTTCCCGCCTGGGACTGCGCCCTCTCGGACGCGAGCTCGGCCCGGCGGACGGGGCCACTCCGCAGGATATCGTAAAGGCTGAAAGGCGCCATCGTCTCACCTCCTCGGGGATCAAGGTCCGTGGGGTCCGATCGTGGACCGGCTCCAGTCTATCTCGACCCGGGGTCCTGAGCGCGGCGTCGCGCCCAGATCCGGAGGCGTTCAAGACGCGCCATGCCCTTGGTGAAGTACACCTCGGGCAGGGAGGCCAGGTGCTCGGCAAACCGTCGATCCCGCTGCGTGGACCAGTCGGAACCGGGCCGCACCACCCCGCGGCGTACGAGATCCATCATCACGGCCTCGGCGATCTTCTGGTGCCCCAGAAACGTCGGATGCACGTGGTCGATGAGCCAGTCGTTGCCCGGAATCCCGTCGCGGCTCAGGTCCTCGATCACGCGCCGTGCATCGACGAAGGAGATTCCCTCCGCCCCCCTCGCCTCCAGCAGGACCTCGTGAATGGCTTCGGGCGCCCGGAGAGGGCACACATCGAGCTCCTTGGCCCGGAGATAGGACTCACGCGCTTCCACCCCGAGACCGAGATCGTCCTGGTACTTCCCCATTTCCCAGTGGATCGCCGCATACTCGTCGTCGATGAGAAGAGCATGACGCATCCGCTCCAGGGCGAGGGGCTTGCTCTCCCTGGCCTCCAGGGTGGCCCTCTTCCAGAGGGTCTCGAACTTCGACAGCTCCTCGGCCGACAGACCGTCTCGATGCTGCGACTTGAAGGGAGGACAGTCCCTCAGGTTGCTGACCGGATTCACGAGGACGAGAGGCACCCCGGCGTCGGCGGCGAGCCGGATCATTCGCTCCAGGTTGTGAGCGAAATGGGCGATCACCCCCCGGAAGAAGGCCTCGTCCCGGTGATAGGCATCGAAGCCGTCGCTTCTGTCGAGCAGGGTATCGACCTCGTCCGGCAGGAGGGACCGGTCGGCGGTGGGTGACTCCCTCTCCTCATCGCAAGCATCACCCCGGATGGAACGGTAGGCCCTTCTCAGGAGCACCAGGGTCCGGAGTCGCGCCGCGCTCTCCAGAGCAGAGAGGACAAGCGGATGGCGGTACTTGACACTTCCGTAGGTCCTCTCCTCCAGGAACTCGTTGTGGCCGGTGTAGAGGACGATCAGATCCGGGTCGTACTGCAGGACCTCCTCCAGGATGGGCACGAGCCGGTAGCTGGCGTAGGAGATCCCGCCGCAGTTGATCACCTCCCACATCGTCTTCCCGTCCGCCGCCTCGAGGCCAAGGCGCAGCCAGGTGGTGAACGAGGTGGAGGGCTCGAAGGGCCTTCCCTGAACGGTGGACCCTCCCAGGCAGAAGATGCGAAAGCCGGAGGGGTCCTTGCGGGCGGCGAACGAGTCCTCCCGGAAGAAGACGAGGCGCGAGGGGGCGATCCGGTAGCGATCGGCGGGCTCGTCGAGGATGAAGAGGGGATGGACGGAGCCGAAGCCGACGAAGGGATCATCGCTGCGGAGGGGATCACCCCAGCCGAAGATCCGCAGAGCCACCTCGACCACGAGAAGAACCACGACCCCCAGCGCGAGCGCACCGAGGCGGAAAAGCACCCGGCGCCTCGCTCCTGACCGAGGCGAGCTCGAGCGCCGGAGGAGTGTCATGCCTTCCAGTCTACCTCGCGGCCGGACCGGACATCACACCGACCTCAGCCCCGCCGGCACCGGCCGACCGGTGACTCCTACCCTTCGATCGCGCGCACCAGATCGGCCAGGATCTCGTCGGGATGCTCGAGGCCGACCGAGAGGCGAATGAGTCCCTCGGCGATTCCGAAGGCCTTCCTCTCCTCGGGCGTGAGCGACTTGTGGGCGGTGAGCGCGGGACGCGTGATGAGCGACTCGACCCCGCCGAGGCTGGGCGCCACGTAGGGGATGCGCACGCGCGAGAGCATCTTGTCCGCGGCCGCGACCCCGCCCTCGAGCTCGAAGCTCAGCATGCCGCCGGTGCCGGAGAAGAGCTCCCGGGCGCGGGCATGCTGCGGATGGGACTCGAGCCCGGGGTGATGGACGCGGGTCACCTTCGGGTGTGCTTCGAGGCCCTTCGCCACGGTGAGGCTCGACTCGTTCTGGGCCCGCACCCGCACCGCCATGGTCTTCATGCCGCGGTGGAGCAGGAAGCACGCGTGGGGATCGAGGGTCCCTCCGAGATGGTTGAGGCGGTGCTTGACCCGCTCGACGAGGGCCTTCTTGCCGGCGACGACGCCAGCCACGATGTCGTCGTGGCCGTTGTAGTACTTGGTCGCCGAGTGGAGGACGAGATCGAAGCCGAGCTCGGCCGGCCGGAAGTTGACCGGCGAGGTGAAGGTGGAGTCGATGAGGGTCACGAGATCGTGCTTCTGCGCGAACTCGATCACCGCCGGCAGGTCCGGCACCTGGAGGAGGGGGTTGGTGAGGCTCTCCACGTAGATGGCCCGGGTGTTCTTGCGCAGGAGCCCTTCCCAGGTCTCGGGGCGACCGGCGTCGAAGAAGGTCGACTCGATGCCGAAGTCCGGCAGGTCCTTGGTCACCAGGGCATGCGTCCCGCCATAGAGGCAGTTGATGGCGAGGAAGTGATCGCCGCTCTTGAGCACGGTGAGCAGCGCCGTCGAGATGGCTGCCATGCCGCTCCCGGCCACGAGAGCATCCTCGGTCCCCTCGAGGCTCGCGATCTTGGCGTGGAGCGCCTCGTGGTTGGGCGTGTTGTTGAGGCGGATGTAGCCCTGATCGTGATAGCTGTCGGCCTTGAAGGTGAGGTAGGTCGAGGACTGGAAGATGGGGAGCACCACCGCGCCGGCAAACGGGTCGGGCTCGCCTGCGTGGATGATCCGGGTCTCGAGGCTCTCGAAATCGCTCGCCATGGCTCGTCCTCCGTTGGCTTCTTTCTCTCTCGGTTCTCGCTCACTGCCGGGTGTTTCGCCGACTTCTCACGATTGTCTTGACTTTTTCGAGGGTGTCAATAAGGATATTGTCACTATGACAACATGGAGCCCCACTCTCGAGGATCGCCAGGGTCCCGGCTATGCCCGCCTCCTCGAGGCCCTGACCGAGGACATCTCCCGGGGAACCCTCCAACCCGGTGAGAGGCTGCCAACCCAGCGCGACCTGTCGCGAACCCTGGGCGTCGCGCTCGGCACGGTGACCCGGGCCTACACCGAGGGGGTGCGCTCCGGATTCCTCGAAGCCCGCGTGGGCCGGGGAACCTTCGTGGCGAGAAAGAGCGAGAGCGAGCCCGACGGACCCTGGACGAGCTTTCTCCGCTCGGGCGGCCTCCTCGACCTCGCCCTCAACCATCCCCTTCATTGCCTCGACCCCGACCTGCGGGCGGCGCTGCGGGGACTGGCTCGCCGGCCGGCCACCGAGGACTGCCTTCGCTACCAGCCTCAGGGAGGCAGCGAGCGGCACCGGCGCGCGGGCGCCACCTGGTCGCGCTTCTTCGGACACGCAGACGAGCCCGGCACGACCCATCTCTGCTCCGGAGCCCAGCACGCGGTCTTCGTGGCGCTGGCCTCGTTCGCCCAGCCCGGAGACGGCATCGCCTGCGATCGCCTCACGTATCCCGGGTTTCTGGCCTCCTCCCGCATCCTGCGCCTCAAGCCCGAGCCCATTCCCGGAGACGCGGAGGGAATCCTCCCCGCGGCTCTCGATGCCGCCTGTCGACGGCGCCGTCTTCGCGGCCTTTACTGCATGCCCAACCTCAACAACCCGACCGCGGCCTCCCTCTCCGCGGAGAGACGAGAGGCCATCGTCGACATCGCCCGACGCCACGGCCTCCTCCTTCTCGAGGACGACACCGCCCCGCCCCACGGAGAGTCACCACCCCCGGCGCTGAGCAGCCTCGCGCCCGAGCGGGGGTTCTTCATCTCCAGCATGTCCAAGCTCGTGGCGGGAGGGCTTCGCATCGGATTCCTCACCGCGCCCCGGGAGTGGACCGAGAAGATCGTCCACGCCCTGTGGGCCACTCACTGGTCGGTGCCCCAGGTCATGGCCGAAATCGCCACCACCTGGATCGAGGACGGCACCGCGCTCCGGGTGGCCGAACGCAAGCTCGCCGAGGCCGAGGCCCGACAGGCCATCGCCTGCGAGCTGCTGTCCTTTCACGACGTACGCTCGGCTCCGGCATCCTTCTTCGTCTGGGTGCCTCTTCCCGCCGGCAAGAGCGCCGGGATCGTGCTCGAGGCCCGGCGCCGGGGAGTGGCGGTCACCGGCGGCCATCCCTTCTCGGCCGACGGCAGCGGAGACCCCGACGGCATCCGGATCTGCATCGGCGGCCCCGAGTCGCAGGATCGGCTCCGGGAGGGCCTCGAGATCCTCGCCTCGGTCCTGTCGGGCCAGCACCGAGGAGGGGTGCCGGCGGAAGCACCGGTGTTGTAGGGGCTCCTCCCCCCGCTACAATGCCCCCATGCTGGAGCTCCGCAGGATCGATCAGGACGTCCAGGGGCCCATTCCCCGGCTGCGCATCCGCTTCTGGGGCGTGCAGGGGAGCTGCCCCACCTACCCCGGCCCGGACGAGGTCGAGGAATACGCCCGTCGGGTGGCAGTGCGCACCGTGTCTCGCGCGTTCGAGGACCTCGAACAGCGAGCCACCTCTGGCATCCTCTACCTCTCCGAGCTCATTCTCCCGGGATCCCGATCCGAGGCCGCCATCGAGTACCAGAAAAAGCTCGGCCTTCCCGAGATCCGCGTGTTCGGGGGCGAGACCTCCTGCATCGAGGTCGAGACCTCGGCCGGCGACCTGATCGTGTTCGACGCCGGAACCGGGCTGCGCCACTGCAGCCTCGGTCTCATCGCCCGTCGCCCCGAGGCCAGCGGTCGGATGATCCACCTCTTCGGCTCCCACGAGCACCTCGACCACCGGATGGGCCTTCCCTTCGCTCGCTTTTGCTACGAGAACCCGCCCTTCACCATTCGCATCTACGGGAGCCATCAGTTCCTCATGGCCCTCGACCTGCGCTACGGGATCTTCACCCACTCCCTGGGTCCCCAGTCCTTCGAGGACGATCCGATCGACTACCGGATCATGTCGGCACGGTTCGAGGCGGTGGAGATCCGGAATCCGAAAGACCCGTACTTCGATCCGGGTGACCGCGAGAGGCCCTGGCCGGTGGTCGACGTCTCGGCCCCGATCCGGATCGGCGAGAGCGTGATCCGCCCCTTCGACGCCTATCACGGTGACACGCGCTCGATCGCGTATCGCCTCGAGCACGGGGGGGCGAGCTTCGTCTACTGCACCGACCACGAGCTCCGACGCGAAGACGGCGCCTCCTCGGAACGCCACCGGCGAAGCCTCGCCGCCGAAGAGCGGCTCCTCCATCACCTCGCATCTGCCGACCTCGCCTACCTCGACGGACAGTTCCTGCTCGACGAATACCTGGGCAAGAAGGGAATCGGGACCTCGCCGGCGGTGCGACGTCTCGACTGGGGCCACTCGTGCGTGGAGGACGCCCTCGAGCGGGCGGCCCGCACGGGTTGCCGTCACGTGCTCGTCGGCCATCACGATCCGGAGAGGAGCTGGCCCGACAAGGTCGAGCTGGACCGCTGGCTGCGCGCCCGGAGCGAGAAGGAAGCCTTCCACGCCGAGCTCGCCAAAAGCGACCGGATGGCGGACTTGTGATGCACGATCCCTTGCTCTCCCCGGTCCTGGCCCAGACAGGTAACGACGCTCCGGCCCCGATCTTCGTCTCGGCCTTCTTCCTGCTGTTCCTGCTCCTCGGCCTGCTCAAGTGCTATCGGATCGCCAGGAGACCGCGCACGCATCCGCTGTGCGTGCTCGCCCTCGCTCTTGTCCTCGTCGGCTGGGCCATCGGAATCGTCTCCTTGCTGATCACTGCATACGTGGGGCCAGCCGCAGGCATGCTCCTCAGCATCCTGGGATTCTTGCTTTTCCTCACCGCTCCGATCCTGGGAGGGCTGGCCCTCCTCGACCTGTCGCGGAACCGGGAGAGATACGACCAGGGCAGAAGCCAGGCCCGGTGGGCCCTGGGGCTCGGGATCCTGATGCTCCTCATCCCCGCGATCGGGATCGTCTCGGTGATCAGCAAGCGGCAAAGCGGCGAGGCCTTCGTCGCGAGCGGGCATCGGCCGGCCGAGATCCGGCGGGAGGACCTGAACCTGGTCTTCTCCGATCCCGGCTCGCCCTGGGTTCCCCTCGACGTGACCAAGCTGAGCACGGACGCCTGCCTGGGGTTCCTGCGGCAGAATCCGACCATCTCGTTCATGCTCGTGGGGGAAAGCGTGGGAGTCGAGGTCGGCACCACCACCGAATCCCTGGCCCAGATCACTTCCGCCCGCATCCTGGCCAACGGCACCGGGGCAACCACGACACCTCCCGCAAGGGAGGAGCTCGCAGGGATCCCGGGCCTTCGGTACTCGGCAGAGATGGTCGTGGGCAGGAACCCCATCTACTACTCGTTCTGGGTCGCCGCCCACCATGGCTACCTCTACCAGCACATCACCTACGGACCCAGGACGGCCTGGGCGGAGATCGAGAGTCAGGCACGGCTCCTGGGCGCGAACTTCCGTGTCATCGACCCGAGCCGCCTGGCTCACGCCGCGGGAGCCGGAGGTGATCCCGAGCTCAATGCGCCCTACCTCGGCGTCTCGGTCAACCTCGAGAACCTGGGCTGGAGAGCCTGGAGCGACGCCGACGAGGACATACCCGAAGCGTTCTTTGCCGCCCTCCGGGGCTCCGACATGGCGCTCTGCATGGTGGCTCTGCCGCCTCTCCTGCCCGAGCCCCCGCTGGATGCCGTGGTCTCCGCCTTCCTCGGGATCCTCGACATGCGGCCCGAGGAGATGCGCGAGGTCCACCCCCACGATCAGGGAGGCGCACAGGGCCGTGCGTTCGAGGTTCGCCGTCGCGCCGGGGAGGACAGCCTCCTCTTCCGGTACCGGCTCCGTGTCCTGCAAGGAAGGGGGCATTCCTATCTTCTCGCCGGCTGGACTCTCGACGATCCCTCCAGCGACATCAAGGCCTTGGACAAGGCTCTGGACCGATTCCGGTTCTCTCCCGTCGATCCTCGCGTCGACGCTCCCCCTCTCACCCCGGGGCAACGAGAAGGGCGAGCTGCCATTCACAATGACCTCGGCCTCGCCGCCCTCCAGGCAAATCGCACGGACGAGGCAGAGGCGCGTTTCCGGGACGCGACGACGCTCGACCCGCACAAGGGAGCCCACCTCACCAACCTCTTGCGAGTCCTGGTCGATGCCCGTCGGATCGATGAGGCGATCTCCGTGCTCGAGCAGCACATCGACCTGTTCCCGGAAGACCTCGAGGTCCTCTCCTGGCGTCCTTTCCTGCTGACCCGCACCGAGAATCAGAGGGAGCAAGCGGTACCGCTCTACGAGGACCTCTTCTCGGCGGGACACCGGGACGAAGGCGACCTCCTCGACTTCGTTCGACTCCTCGTCGATCTCGAACGCCCCGAGGAGGCCATCACGGCCCTCGACGGGTTTCACGAGGCCAGCCCGTCCCGGAAGGCCCAGCTCTGGAAGATCGAGCTCCTCTCCGCAAGCGAGAGACACGACGAGGCCATTGCGCTGGCGGAAAGACTTCGCCAGAAGGATCCTCAGGACCTCGATCTGGGCCTGGCGCACGTGACGGCGCTCGGGGAAGCGGACCGCGCGTCGGATGCCGTGGAGCTGTGCCGGACGCTGATCGAAGGCGGCATGCAGAGCGCCGGACTCTACCGCGCCAAGGCCAGCAACGAGGCCAACCTGGGCTGGTACCCCGACGCCAAGGCCTCCCTGGAGAGGGCGCTGGAGCTCGAACCCGGCAACGAGAGCTTCGCTTCTTTCCTGCGGGACGTTTCGGCAGAGCTCGGCCAGGGAAACAACTCGTCGATCAAGACCCGGATCGAGCCGGTGTCGATGCCCGACGAGCTCGTCGCCTTGCTCAAAGGCGGCGGCGAGGCCGCACCCGACGGCGTCGCCGCGGTGTTCGAGCACGATGTGCTCGGAGTCCACTACGAGAAGGGGAAGTCCCTGCGATGGACCGAGCATGGCCGGATCAAGATCCTGAACCAGACCGGTGTCAGCCACTTCGGCACCCTGGAATTCGGATTCGACCCCCTGGCAGAATCGATTTTCCTCGATCACGCCGTCATCGAGGATTCGACCGGCCGAAAGGTCGCCGAGGTGCGCGTGAATGACCTCTGGGTCAAGGACGACGCGTCCCTGAGCTGGGCAGCTCACGATCAGGTGCTCGTGGTCCCCGTTCCCGGCCTCAGGCCGGGGCTCGTCCTCGACTACGCCGTCACCCGAGAGGAGAGATCGCCCGCCGGTGAGCTCCCCCTGCAGAAACGAGTTCTCGCCGGCGGCTATCCAACCCGGCTCGCCGCGCTCTTCCTCACCGGCGACGTCGGTGGTCTGGCCCATCGCTCCAGCAAGGAGGTGCAATCACGAGAGGGCGAGCGCCTCCTCGTCCTCTATCGCCAGGATCCTCCGACTTTTCGTAACGAGCCCCTGCCGGTCCCCGTCGAGGAGTTCCTGCCCATGGCGTGGGTGGCCGACGCCTCCGCGACCTGGGACTCGCTCGCACGAAGCTACCGGGAGCGGATCGGCGAGAGGCTGGCACCGGCGGCTGTGGCCCGGCAACTGGCGGACCGGCTCACCGCCGACATCGACGACCCCGAGCTGCGGCTCCGAGCGATCGCCGAGCATGTGCAGTCGGAGCTCAGCTATCAGGCCATCGAGTTCGGTCGCCGGGCATGGCTTCCCGACTCCTTCGACACCGTGGTGAAGAACCGCTTCGGCGACTGCAAGGCCCACGCCCTTTTCCTCCACCAGCTTCTCACGGCAGGCGGGTTCGATGCCCATCTGGCGCTGGTCTCGACGTGGTCCCCGGTGAGGGAGGACCTTCCCTCCCTCGAGGCCTTCGATCACATGATCGTGTACGTGGGGGGGAGCTCGGTTGACTCGGGCCTCCAGGTTGCCCGGTTCCTGGACGCGACGGACAAGAACACCGACGCACTGGCGGCGGTGCCCTATGGCCTCGCGGAGGCCCCTGCCCTCATCCTCGACCTCGAGAGTCCCCGATTGGTCAAGATCCCCGGATACCCCGAGGATGCCGCCGCAGTGAGAACGCGCGCCACAGGCCACATCGAGAGGGTGAAGGGTTCTCCGCTCCTGCGCATCGTCGAGACGGTGGAGCTGGCCGGACTCCGGTCCGCCGGGCTCCGCGGGATGCTCCGTGGAGTCGAGGCCACGGATCTCCACAACCGCCTCCAGGGAATCCTCTTCGCCCACGGAAACCTGGTCTTGACTCGCGCCCGGGCGGAAAATCTCGAAGACCCGGCAGCGCCACTGATTCTGCATCTGGAGTACGACGCGCCGGACGCGGTGGTCGAGCTCGACGGCAGGCTGCTCGTGAGCCTTCCCGCGCCCTGGGAAAAAGACTCTCTCGAGGTCTCCCCCGTCGAGGATCGACGGTCGCCCTTCCGCATCCGCTCTCCCCTGCAGGTTCACCGCCGCTTCGTGCTCACGCTTCCCGAGGGACACCGATCCCTATCCGAAGAGGTGCGCGATCGCCTCACGAGCCATCCCTACTACAAGGGAGAGAAGATCTTGCGCAAGAATGAAGGCACCGTGCAGGTCGAGACCGAGGTTCAGTTCCTCCCCGGACGCTTCGAGTCCGAGCACTATGCCGACTACTGCACCGGCATCCGGTCGCTCCTCTCCTCCCTGCAGCACCGGGAGATCCTCGCCCCCGTCAACTGACGGACGTCGAGGACAAGGCTGTGGAACCCGGGTCTCCCCCCGCGCTACAATCCCCGCCGTCCTGACGCGAGAAAGGTCCTGGAGGCGGGAGGTCCCCATGCACGAGCAAGGTGCGGTCGCCGGAGGCGGCGCGGCCGCCGATCCTGTTCCCGAGCAAGACTCGACACCTCCCCGAACTCTGCGTCGGGCCTCCGCCCTGCGCATCGCGTGGACGGTGTGGCTGGGAATGCTGGTGACGCCCTTCTTCTTCTTCCTCCTGACCATCGCGCTCCTCACGCTTGATCTGCTCCCCCGACGCGAGGGGGTCGGAGAGATCTGGTTCATCGTGACCCTTGCCTGGATGGCCGTCGTCATCCCCATCGCCTTTTTCTTCCGATCCTGGATCTTCCGCTCCTACTGGGAGGGCGAGGCCGTCGCGCCGCGGGAATACATGATCGGGTGCATCGCCCTCTGGGCGTCGATCGAGATCGGAGGCCTCCTGGCCCTCCTCGGCTGCATCGTGTCCGGATCCCTGATTCCGGACATCTTTCCTGCCGTCGTCGCCTTCGTGCTGTTCACTCCCTTCTGGCCGAGCGGCCAGGCCATGGTCAGCGATGTGGGCAAGGAGCGGGACGCGGAGCTCTACCGTCATCCACGCTAGACACGTCAGTGCCGCCGGATCGAGGACGGGGCGGATCCTCGACCATCGGAAGCGGTTGGTACTTCCCGCTCTTTCTCGGGATACAGCGACAGTTCGCGCGAGATCGCAACCATGGTGCTAGTCTCTCCACGAAATCTTGACGGAGATCGCCACCGATGAACGAGTCCCTCCGTCGGGAGAACGGACCACCGCAAGACTCCACCCGGGCTCCGGCCCGTCCACGCTTCGCCTTTCCTCGATGGGCCAACTATCTCCTCCCGGCCTCCATCGCGGTGGCGGTGGGAGGCGGAACGTATCTCCCGGTGCTCCTTGCGCTTGCCGGATCGCCCATGACCACCGACGTGGGCTACGCCCCGAAACAGCCGGTGCCGTTCAGCCATGCCCTCCACGCCGGCGAGCTGGGCATGGACTGCCGATACTGCCACTTCACCGTGGAGCGCGCTCCGTTTGCGGCCCTGCCGCCGACCCAGACCTGCCTGAACTGCCACGCCTCCATCAAGGCGGACTCCCCCCTCCTTCTCCCCGTGCGGGAGAGCGGCCTCACCGGCAATCCCTTGGAGTGGATCAAGATCCATGACCTCCCCGACTACAGCTACTTCAACCACGCCGCCCACGTGACTCGCGGGGTGTCGTGCGTGGCCTGCCACGGCCGGATCGATCGGATGGAGGTCGTCGCGCAGGCCCGTCCCCTCTCGATGGCCTGGTGCCTCGAGTGCCACCGGAACCCCGGTCCCAACCTGAGGCCGCTCACCGAGATCACCGCCCTGGGCTGGGAGCCCCCTCTCGAGGAGCGCGAGGAGCTTCAGAGCAGGCTCCTCGCCCAGTACGAGATCCGCGGAACCGGTCCCATGACCTCTTGCTCGACCTGTCACCGGTAGGGTTCATGACAACAGAAAAGACCCCGATCGCCGAAAACCCCTCCCTCGAGCCGCCCGACCACTGGCTCAGCCTCGAACACCTCGAGGGAAACGCCGCGTTCCTCGACCAGGTCGGGAGGGAATTCCCCGCCCTCGATCCCCTCGCGGGACCCGACCTCTCGCGGCGGCGCTTCCTCGAGCTCATGAGCGCATCGCTCGCACTCATGGGCCTGACCTCGGCCGGCTGCCGGCGCTGGCCCCGCGAGAGGCTCGCTCCGTTCGCCCAGGCTCCCCAGGATCGTGCCCCCGGAATCTCCGAGCACTACGCCTCCGTGATCGAGATGGACGGAATCGGGAACGGCGTCGTGGTCACGAGCTATGAGGGGCGCCCCAACAAGATCGAGGGCAATCCCCTCCATCCGGGCTCGCTGGGAGCCACGACTCCGCTCGTCCAGGGTACGGTCCTCGACCTCTACGACCCCGATCGCAGCCGCCACGTCCTGCACCGGCGATCCCGCGAAGCCGACCTCGAGCACTCGACCCCGGAGGAGCTCGACCGTTCCCTCACCGCGAGGATGGAAACCCTGGCCAACCGGCGCGGCAAGGGGCTGGCCGTCGTGCTGCAAACGACGGGGAGCCCGACGGTCCACGATCTTGTGACGAGGCTCGTGGCCCGCTTCCCGGAGATGAGGGTAGTCGAGACGTCGTGCCTTCCGGATGCCACGCCGGGCACGCGCCTCGCCACGGGCCAGAACCTGAGGCCCGTCCTCCATCCCGAGAAAGCCACGGTGCTCGTCCTCTTCGACGCCGACCTCTTGGGCTCCCATCCCGATCGCCTCCGCCTCGCCCGCGAGTGGGCCCGGGGCCGGCGCTCCGCCGATGAGGGGACGATGAGCCGGATGCTCGTGTGCGAGAGCTCCTTCTCGCTCACCGGTACGATGGCCGACCTACGCCTCGCCACGAGACCGGAGGATGTGGAGAGAACGCTCGCCGCCACGGCCCACGCCCTCGGCGTTCCCGGCGTTCAGAAGCCGTCGGATCTCGGACCCCGGGAGACCGCCTTCGCGAGCCGGGCCGTGGACGCGCTGCGACGGGCGGGCAAGAACGCCCTCGTGGCCGCAGGGAGCCGGCTCTCACCCGAGGCCCAGGCCATCGCCCACAAGGTCGCGCTGTACCTGGGGACCACGGGCACCACCGTCACCTGGATCGAGGAGACGAGTCTTCCGAACGCGGTGAGCCTCGCCGACCTCACCGCCGAGCTGGGACGGGGAGACATCGACACCCTGATCCTCCTCGGTGGCAACCCGGCTCACGACGCGCCGTCCGACATCGACTTCGCGGGGGCCGTCGCCCGGGCCGAGGTGAGCCTCCACCTCTCGAGTCACGTCGACGAGACCACCTCGCTCTGCACGTGGCACGCTCCCCTTGCCCACTTCCTCGAGGCGTGGGGTGATGCCCGCTCGTGGGACGGTACCGTGGCGATCGCCCAGCCGCTGATCCTCCCCCTCTTCACGGGAAGGTCCTGCGTCGAGATGCTGGCCGTCCTCGTCGGGGACGATCTCCGCGACGGAATGTCGCTCGTGAGGCGAACGTTCGAGACCCTTCCGCACGAGGGCAGCGTCGAGCGAGCCTGGCGGCGCGCACTACACGACGGGGTGGTGCCAGGAACGGCGAGCCCGGGAATCCGGCCCGAGGCGGCCACGACCTCCCTCGCGCTGAACCCCGGCCAGGCAGACGGGCTCTGCGCCGTCATCCTTCCCCATCCCCATCTCCACGACGGGCGCTTTGCCAACAACGCATGGCTCCAGGAGCTTCCCCATCCCCTCACCAAGGCAGTGTGGGACAACCCGGCCCTGCTGTCCCCGGCCGATGCCGAGCGGCTCGGTCTCGCGACGGGGGACGTCGTCACGGTGGCCACGAGCCACGGCAAGGTCGAGATCCCTTGCTTCGTCCTTCCCGGGCAGCCGGAAGGCGTGGTCGGCCTGAGCCTCGGCTTCGGCAGGACCCGCGCGGGCCGGGTGGGATCGAACGTGGGGACGAGCGTGCGCGCTCTTCGGCGTGCGGCGGCTCCCTGCATCGTTCCCGGAGTCACGGTGACCCGGACGGGCCGCAAGACGAGGATTGCCACCACCCAGGACCACCACGCCATCGATCCGGTGGCGGTGAAGGCGCTCCTCGTCCGGCTGGGAGCGAAGAGGGAGAGCGGATTGATCCTGCGCGAGGCGACCCTCGAACGTTATCGCGCGAACCCGCACTTCGTCCACGACGGCGAGCACGGCCCGGGAAAACAGCTCTACGAGCCGCCGAGCCAGTTCAACGATCCCCATGCCTGGGGAATGGCCATCGACCTCACGACCTGCATCGGCTGCTCGGCGTGCACCATCGCCTGCCAGGCCGAGAACAACATCCCCGTGGTGGGCAAGGAAGAGGTCCTCCACGGCCGCGAGATGCACTGGATCCGCATCGACCGTTACTTCAAGGGCACCCCCGAGGATCCCGACGTCGTGCACCAGCCGGTGGCCTGCCAGCACTGTGAGAACGCTCCCTGCGAGCAGGTCTGCCCGGTGGCGGCCACCGTGCACGACACCGAGGGGCTCAACACCATGGTCTACAACCGGTGCGTGGGCACCCGGTACTGCTCCAACAACTGCCCCTACAAGGTGCGCCGGTTCAACTTCTTCGACTACCACTCCAAAGAGCCCAACGACCACGCGAAACCCTGGCTGCTCGCTCCCGACAGCCAGCAGAAGGCCTCCATCGATCCGCTTCGCCAGCTCCTCATGAACCCGGAGGTGACGGTGCGGATGCGCGGAGTCATGGAAAAATGCACGTACTGCGTGCAGAGGATCTCCGCCGCCAAGACCGGACGACGGACCCGGGGCGAGGAGATCCGTGACGGCGACGTCGTCCCCGCCTGCCAGCAGGTCTGTCCCACCGAGGCCATCGTCTTCGGCGACCTCAACGACCCCGGAAGCAAGGTGCGGCAGCTTCACGAGTCGGCCCGGTCCTACGGCCTCCTCGACGACCTCCAGACCCGACCGCGCAACCGGTACCTGGCCCGCATCTCGAATCCCGGGGGCGGATCGGAAGGAGGCGCGGGATGACCGAGTCCACCTTCGCCACACCTGCCGGAGTGGGAATCCGAGGCGATTCGCCCGAGATCGACAATACACACGACGAGCCCGGCAGCCGGGCACCGCTCGTGACCGCCCACCAGGACTACGCCTCGGTGACGGGAGCGGTCTGCTCCCTCGCCGAGCGCAAGACGCCACGAGCCTGGTACGTGGCCTTCGCCTTCAGCTCCTCGCTCCTCCTCATGCTGGTGGTGCTGCTCGGCTACCTCTTCACCACCGGGGTCGGGGTCTGGGGAAACAACCAGCCCGTGGCCTGGGCCTTCCCCATCGTGAACTTCGTCTTCTGGGTGGGAATCGGCCACGCCGGCACCCTGATCTCGGCCATCCTGTTCCTCTTCCGGCAGAACTGGCGCACGGGAATCAACCGGTTTGCCGAGGCCATGACCATCTTCGCCGTGATGTGCGCGGGGCTCTTCCCGCTCATTCACGTGGGAAGGCCCTGGCTCGCCTACTGGCTCTTCCCCTACCCGAACCAGATGGGGATGTGGCCCCAGTTCCGCTCGCCTCTTCTCTGGGACGTCTTCGCGGTGTCGACCTACGCCATGGTGTCGGCCCTCTTCTGGTACGTGGGAATGATCCCGGACCTGGCCACGCTGCGGGACCGGGCGAAGAGCAAGATCGCCTTCATCGCCTACGGGATCCTCGCCATCGGCTGGACGGGGTCGAGCCGCCACTGGCACCGCTTCGAGCGGGCCTATCTCATGCTGGCCGCCCTCGCCACCCCGCTCGTGCTCTCGGTCCACTCGGTGGTGAGCTTCGACTTCGCGGTGGCCCAGCTCCCGGGGTGGCACACCACGATCTTCCCCCCCTACTTCGTGGCGGGGGCGGTGTTCGGCGGATTCGCCATGGTGATCACCCTGGCCGTTCCCGCGCGGCAGCTCTTCGGGCTGCGGCACATCATCACCATCCGCCACCTCGAGAACATGAACAAGATCCTGCTCACCACGAGCTGCATCGTGGGCTACGCCTACGGGGTCGAGTTCTTCACCGCCTGGTACAGCGGCCACCATTACGAGCAGTTCGTGTTCATGAACCGGCCGCTGGGACCCTACTGGCCGTTTTTCTGGTGCATGGTGCTGTTCAACGTGGTGGTACCCCACGCCCTGTGGTTCAAGAAGATCCGCACCAACCCCTGGGCCATGCTCGGGGTGGCCATGTGCGTCAATATGGGCATGTGGCTGGAGAGGTTCGTGATCGTGGTCACCTCGCTCCACCGGGACTTCCTCCCCTCGAGCTGGGGCATGTTCAAGCCGACCTGGGTGGATATCGGCATGCTGGCGGGAAGCTTCGGCCTCTTCTTCACCTTCTTCCTCCTCTTCTGCCGGTTCCTTCCCGTGGTCGCCATGGCCGAGGTGAAGGCGGTGCTGCCCCAGGCACACGATGGACATCCAGGAGCACCCTCGGGGCACGGCAAGAGTGAAGCAAAGGGCAAGGAGAAGGAGGTGGACTCGTGAGCGACAGGCCGAGACTCCACGCGCTGTTCGGCGAGTACCACGACGTGACCACGGTGCTGGAGGCGGCTCGCACCCTGAGGAGAGAGGGCCTGCGCCGGATCGACATCCACAGCCCGTTTCCCATTCACGGGGTGGAGAAGGCCATCGGCGTCCGGCCCACGATCCTGCCCTGGATCGTGCTCGGGGCGGGACTGACGGGCGCCCTCACCGGGTTCCTCCTCGCCTGGTGGACCAACGCCGTCGACTATCCCTTCCTCATCAGCGGCAAGCCGATCTTCAGCCTTCCCGCGAACATCCCCGTCATCTTCGAGACCACGGTGCTGTTCTCGGCCTTTGCCGCGGTCTTCGGCATGATCTTCCTCAACGGGCTTCCGCGACTCCACAATCCCCTGCTTCGCCACGGCAGCTTCCTGCGAGCCACCGATGATCGGTTCTTCCTCGTGATCGAGGCGCGCGACCCCAGGTTCGATCCCGCGGCGGCGACCCGGCTCCTGCACGAGACCGGTGCCCTGGCCGTGGAGGAGGTGCGCTACCGATGACCGAGAAGACCGTCACCAGACCCGACCCCGACCCGGAGGAGCTGGCGCCGCAGCCGGTCCTTCCCACCCCGCCCTTCTGGATGGTGGCGGCATTCCTGGTGCTCGTGGTCTGCACCTGGCTCCCGCTGGTGTTCCTGGCCCGGGCCCGCGTGGTGAAGAGCGCCGATCCGCGGGTTCACATCATCCAGGACATGGACAATCAGCCGCGCTTCGGCCCCCAGGCCTACTCCCAGGTCTTTGCCGACAAGAGAGCCTCGCGTCCTCCGATCCCGGGCACGGTGGCCCGGGGGGAGCTGTTCGAGGACGACCACTTCTATCGGGGCTACACACTCGCGAAGAGCCCGGACACCGGCGAGTGGGTGGCGACCTACTTCGACGGCTTCCCCCCCGGCCTCGGGATCGATCGCGAGCTCATGCAAAGAGGCCAGTCGCGGTTCGAGATCTACTGCGCGCCCTGCCACGGAATCGACGGCATGGGAAACGGGGCGGTGAGCATCCGGGCCACCGAGCGGGGAGAGCCCCGCTGGGTTCCGCCCTCGAGCCTTCACGGCGAGACGGTGGTGCAACGCGAGAGCGGGCACCTCTTCAACACCATCACCAACGGCATCCGGAACATGGCGGGCTACGGGCCGGTGATCCCGGTGGAGGATCGATGGGCCATCGTCCTCTACATCCGGGCGCTCCAGAGGAGCCAGAGCTCGCGCTTCGAGGACGTTCCGGAGAATCTCCGGGGCTCGCTGCGCTAGAAAGGTAAGAGGAGTGCACGACCGATGACCCGACACGAGACGAGCGAGGGAGGGGAGAGAATCCGCTTCCGGACCCCGTCACGCCGCCTCTTCGCGGCATGCTTCCTCCTCACCATCGTGGGGCTGGTGGCCTCCATGGGCATGGCCTTCCTCACCGAAGGCGGCCTGGAGCGGTTCTCGTTCGCCTATCTCACGAATTTCGCCTACTTCCTCAGCCTGGGTCTGGGGGCGCTTTTCTTCGTCCTCATCCAGCACGTGACCAAGGCCGGGTGGAGCGTGGCCGTTCGGCGGGTGGCCGAGATCATCGCGGCCACCCTCCCCATCCTGGCCGCGGCCTTCGCCCCCATCGCGGTGGCGGTGGTGGCGGGTGACGGCGCACTCTATCCCTGGGCCCGGAGCCACGCCGCCCTGGAAGAGACCGCCCATGCCGCCACCAGCGAAGTCCACGCTCCGTCCGTCGCCACCGCCCCTGACCACGGGGGAGAGAACAAGCGTCAAGCGGGAGGCATCGATCCCCATCTCGAGGCCGAGCTGATCCAGAAGAAGGGGGCCTGGCTCAACGCTCCCTTCTTCCTCGTGCGCTGCGTGGTCTACCTCGGGGTCTGGAGCTTCCTCGGCCTCTGGCTCTTCTCGCGCTCCCGGAGGCAGGACGAGTCGAAGGAGATCGCGGTGACCCGGGGGCTCCAGAGGATGAGCCCCCTCGCTCTCATCGCCTACGCCTTCACCGTCACCTTCGCGGCCTTCGATCTCCTGCTCTCCCTGAGCCCCGCCTTCGTGAGCACGATCTTCGGCGTCTACTACTTCTCGGGAGCCGTGGTGGGCGGGGTGGCGTTCCTGATCCTCGCTCTACTGGGTCTCCAGGCCATGGGCTTCGTGCGCAGCAGCGTCACCGTCGAGCACTTTCACGACCTCGGAAAGCTCCTCTTCGGTTTCGTCTTCTTCTGGGGCTACATCGCCTTCTGCCAGTACATGCTGATCTGGTACGCCAACCTCCCCGAGTCGACGTTCTGGCTGTCCGCCCGCGGGGCAACGTCGGTCACCGCGGACGCCACGGGCTGGAGCGGGGTCACCCTGCTCCTTCTCTTCGGCAAGTTCATCCTGCCGTTCCTGGGGCTCCTCTCCCGCCACGTGAAGAGGAGCCGGGCCGCGCTCGGGTTCTTCGCGGTGTGGCTGCTCGTCTTTCACTGGATCGACCTCTACTGGGTCGTCCTTCCCGAGCTGATGCCGGATCCCCACGTCGGCCTTCCGGAGATCCTGACGTTTCTGGGGCTTCTCGGGCTCTTCGTGGGATCGGCGGTCCGCATCGCGGCCGAGAACTGCCTCGTTCCCGTGGGCGACCCGCGCCTGTCGGAATCCCTCGCCTTCCACAACCTGTGAGATCGCCATGAGCAGCAAGCAAGACGCCAACGTCTCCCGCATCGTGGTCGTGGGATCGATTTGCTCGGTCCTGCTCGTGGTTCTCCTCGTGGGTCTCCAGGCCTGGTACTACGGCGAGCAGGCTCGTGAACGCGAGGAGAAGGTCGTGGAGGCCACCGACTGGAAGCTCTCCTCGATCCGCATGGACCAGCTCGAGACGATCCACTCCTATCGCTGGGTGGACCAGAAGAATGGGCGGGTGGCCATCCCCATCGATCGGGCCATGGAGCTCGTGCTCGAGGACCTGGGCCACGCCGGGAGCGGAGCCGCGACCGGAATCGAGAGGCGGGAGGGATCGCGTTGAGGCAATGCCTCCTGATTCTGCTGTGCATCCTCGGCTCCCCGCCCCTCCTGGCCCAGGAAAAGGGAGGAGACGGAGTCCCCGACGCGCGTATCGAACCCGTGCCCGACGAGCTGATGGGGATCACCATCGACGAGAAGATCGGTGAGAGGATCCCCCTCGACGTCGAGCTCCTCGACGAGAACGGCAAGACAGTCCGTACGGAAGATCTCCTCGACGGCAAGACACCGGTCGTGTTGATCCTGGGTTACTTCCGCTGTCCCATGCTCTGCGGCCTCGTCGAGAAGGGTCTCGTCGAGTCTCTCGGAGGAATCGACCTCGTCGCGGGCAAGGACTTCACCGTCCTCCAGGCGAGCATCGACCCCACGGACATGCCCGTCCTGGCCAGGCTCAAGAAGAAGTCGATGATCGAGGCCCTCGGTCACCCCGAGGCGGCCTCACGCTGGCACGTTCTCACGGGCAAGGCCACGGAGACGGCGCGCCTTGCCGACAGCGTGGGCTTTCGTTACAGGATCGACGAGAGGACGGGAGAGTACGCCCACGCCGCGGCGGTGTTCGTCCTGACGCCGGACGGGACGGTGTCACGCACCCTCTACGGCGTCCGCTTCCCCGGGATGACGCTGCGCCTGTCTATCGTGGAAGCGTCGGAGGGAAGGCTCGGCACGCCCCTCGACCAGGTGCTCCTCTTCTGCTTCCAGTATGACGGTACCCGGGGACGGTATGCCCTCGCCGCTCGCAACATCATGCGAGCGGGAGGAGCGCTGACCCTTCTCGTGCTCCTTCTGGTGATCCTCCGGGCGTTGAGAAGGGAAGCGAGAAAGAAGCGCGAGCGGAGCCCTGCATCCGGGCGCGCGATCGAAGCGAAGGAGCTGGTGTCATGATCCCGCTTCTCGCCGACGCCTCGTTCTGGATGCCCGAGCAGGCCTCGAACCACGCCGCCGCCACCGATCGGCTCTTCTATGGCCTGTTGATCCTGAGCACCGGTCTCTTCTTCCTCGTTGCCGGGGTCATGATCGCGTTCGTGTGGAAGTACCGGGCACGGGAGGGTCGAGAGCCCGAGAAGACTCCGGCCCACAGCACCGCCCTCGAGCTCACGTGGACGGTGATCCCCACCATCGTGGTGGTGGCCATCTTCTACTACGGCTTTCGCGGCTATCTCGACATGGTGACCTCGCCGCACAACATCTACGAGATCCAGGTCACCGGCTACAAGTGGGGCTGGGCCTTCACCTATCCCAACGGCTATGTGGACGAGAACCTCCACGTGCCGGCGAGAAGGCCGGTGCGCCTCGTGCTCAGCTCGCAGGACGTGATCCACAGCGTGTTCATCCCCGCCTTCCGGGTGAAGAAGGACTGCGTGCCCGGTCGCTACAACAAGATGTGGTTCGAGGCCACCCGGGAGGGCGAGTATCCCCTCTACTGCGCCGAGTACTGTGGCACCAAGCATTCCGACATGCGGGCGCGGGTCTTCGTCGAGGATCCGAGCACGTTCCGGGCCTGGCTGGACAAGGCGGCCGACTGGGTGTCGACCATGCCCCCGGTGGATGCGGGAAAGAAGCTCTGGTCGGCCCGCGGCTGCTCCCAGTGCCACTCCATCGACGGCGCCCCGGGCATCGGCCCGACGTTCAAGAACCTCTACGGCAAGAGCCACCCCCTCCGGGACGGCTCCACCGTCACCGTGGAGGAGAACTATGTCCGGCAGTCCATCCTCGAGCCGGGCTCGCAGATCGTGGCCGGTTTCGAGAACGTGATGCCGAGCTACCAGGGAAGGCTGAAGGACGCGGAGGTCACGGTCATCATCGAGTTCCTGAAATCCCTGAGCGACACCGCACCGGCACCGATCGAGAAGCTCCCCCCGGCGGAGGGAGCCGGTGACGGCACCGGGGACAAGAAGGAAGATCCCCGATGACCACCAGCACCGACACCTCGGCTCGTGCGCGCCCGGGGGAGAAGGCCTCCCCTCCGAGCTATCTCGAGCACAGCAAGGGAATCCGCTCCTGGCTGTTCACCATCGACCACAAGAGAATCGGGGTCATGTACCTCTGGGCGGTGCTGGGGGCCTTCTTGCTGGGCGGTCTGTTCGCCCTCCTTCTCCGCACCGAGCTCATGAATCCCGGGCCCACGCTGATCGCGGATGAGACCAAGGCCTGGGACTTCTACAACCACATGTTCACCCTCCACGGAGCGGTGATGGTGTTCCTGTTCGTGATCCCGGCCATTCCCGCCATCCTCGGAAACTTCATTTTGCCCATCATGCTCGGGGCCAAGGATGTCGCCTTCCCCCGGCTGAACCTCCTCAGCTTCTACCTCTATTCGCTGGGCGGACTCTTCTTCGTGTGGGTGCTCCTGTCGGGAGTCATCGAGGCCGGGCTCGACATCGACCTCCCGGGAGGAGGCGGCCTCGACACCGGCTGGACCTTCTACACCCCCTACTCCACCAGCTCGTCGAGCGGAGTGACCGCGGCCACCCTGGGAGCGTTCATCCTGGGCTTCAGCTCCATCCTCACCGGACTCAACTTCATCTCCTCGATCCACATGCTGAGGCCGGAGGGAATGACCTGGTTCCGGATGCCTCTCATGCTGTGGGCGCTCTACGGAACCAGCATCATCCAGATCCTCGCCACCCCGGTCCTCGCCATCACCCTGCTGCTGCTGGTGGCCGAGAGGACGCTCAAGGTCGGCATCTTCGATCCGGCCCTCGGTGGCGACCCCGTCCTCTACCAGCACTTCTTCTGGTTCTACTCCCATCCCGCGGTCTACATCATGATCCTGCCCGGCATGGGGATCCTCAGCGAGGTCATCTCGATCCACAGCCGGAAGCACATCTTCGGCTACCGCTTCATCGCCTACAGTTCCATCGCCATCGCGCTCCTGGGCTTTCTGGTCTGGGGCCACCACATGTTCACGAGCGGGCAGTCGGCGCTGGCCAACGCGATCTTCAGCCTGCTCACCTTCAGCGTGTCGATCCCGTCGGCGATCAAGGTCTTCAACTGGCTCGCGACCCTGTACAAGGGCGCCATCGCGCTCTCGACGCCGATGCTCTACGCCCTGGGGTTCATTCTCCTCTTCACCATCGGAGGGCTCACCGGGCTCTTCCTGGGCGCCCTCTCCGTCGACATCCACTTCCACGACACCTATTTCATCGTGGCTCACTTCCACTACGTGATGATGGGGAGCACGCTTTTTGCCTTCCTGTCCGGCATGTACCACTGGTGGCCCAAGATCTTCGGCAAGATGACCTCTCCCCGCCTGGGCTGGATCGGGGCCGTCCTGGTGTTCGTGGGCTTCAACCTGACGTTCTTCGTCCAGTTCGTGGCGGGGAGCCAGGGCATGCCCCGCCGCTATGCCAACTATCCCGAGCAGTTCACGATCTATCACCAGATCTCCACCATCGGCGCCTTCGTCCTGGGTCTCGGTCTCTTCGTGGTGCTCGCCGACTGGCTGTGGTCGCTCAGGTGGGGCAAGAAGGCGCCGGCCAATCCCTGGGGCGGCAACAGCCTCGAGTGGCACTGCGCCTCGCCGCCGCCGCTCGAGAACTTCGCCATCGCTCCCACCGACGCCGGTGACCCCTACCGGTTCGACGACTGGGTGCGAGATGAGGAAACGGGTGGCTACGTGAAGCGCCAGGAGAGCCCGGCATGAGCGCTCACGACGGCAGCCACCACGAAGACGGCTCGCCCCACCTGGCCCACCATTTCGACAGCACTACCCAGCAGTTCGACACGGTCAAGCTCGGGATGTGGGTGTTCCTCGCCACCGAGATCCTCATGTTCGGAGGGCTCTTCTGCGCCTACGCCGTCTATCGGCGGAACCATCCCGAGGTCTTCGAGGCGGCCCACTTCTATCTCGACACCACCCTCGGGGCCATCAACACCGCGGTGCTCATTTCCAGCAGCCTCACCATGGCCTGGGCGGTGCGTTGCGCCCAGCTCGGGCAGAAGAAGGGGCTGGTGCTCTGTCTTTCCCTGACGATTCTGGGCGGCTTCGGGTTCATGGGGATCAAGACCGTCGAGTACTCCCACAAGTGGCACGCCGGGATCTGGATGGGAACGAGCAACCGGTTCCATCCGCTCCACGTCGAGGGAGGAGGGCACGGGACGGAAGCGGGGGCGGGGTCGCACACGGGGACGGGAGCGGCGACGCATGCCGGGACGGAAGCGGGAACGGGGACGGGATCGGAGACCGGTTCGGGAACCGCATCCGGAACCGAGTCCGGAACCGGAGCCGCATCCGCAACCGGAACCGCACCCGGCGCCTCTCCTCCGCCCGCGCCGGATTTGCTCGTCGCCGACGTCGCCCGTCCCTCCGGCCCCGAGCACACCTCGATTCCGCTTCCGTCTCGGGGAGAGTCGGGGCTGTCGGCCCTGCTCGTCGATGCCGATCCCGGTCACACGACCTCCGGCGCCCTCGAAGGTGGCAAGCACGAGGTCCACGTCGAGGATCTGGCCGATGGGGACCGGCGACGGGTCCACATCTTCTTTCAGATCTACTTCCTCATGACGGGGCTCCACGGGATCCACGTGCTCGTGGGCATGGGGCTCCTCACCTGGCTCCTCATCAGGAGCATCGCCGGGGTCTTCGGGCCCCGCCGGTTCAACGCCGTCGAGATCGTGGGACTCTACTGGCACCTCGTCGATCTCATCTGGATCTTCCTCTTCCCGCTCCTCTACCTGATTCACTAGCCATGAGCACACATCCCGTCCCAGCCGCCGAGCACGAGGTCCACGGAGCCGACGATCTCCACGTCCACGTGATGCCGATCCGCATCCTCGTGACGGCGTTCGCCATCCTCATGGGGCTGACCTTCCTCACGGTGGCGGTGACCTGGTTCGATCTGGGCGCAGCCAACCTCCTGATCGCTCTCCTGGTGGCGGTGGCCAAGGCCGGGGTGGTCGCCCTCTACTTCATGCACCTCCGCTACGACAAGCCCTTCCTGGGGGTGGTGCTGATCACGGCTCTCCTCATGGTGGCCCTCTTCATCAGCATCGCGCTCATGGACACCACGGCCTACCAGCCCGATGTGCAGTGAGTCGCGGCCAGATTCGGCCCCGATGATCATCGGTATCACAAAACAACGCGTTGTTTTGTTGGGCAAGATTACATTTCAACTGGTTGTTTTGTAGCCTTCCATCATGGATCGACTCCTCGCCCAATCCCTGGTGGACTGGATCACCCTCGAGGATCCCCGGCCCTTGATCCTGCGGGGAGCCCGCCAGGTCGGCAAGACATGGCTGGCCCGCGACCTTGCCCGGCAGTCCGGCCGCACTCTCGTCGAGGTCAACTTCGAGCGCGATCCCAGGATGGCGGGGGTCTTCGGCCAGCGTGATCCCAGAGCGATCTGGAGCGACCTCGCTTTGGCCCTGAGCAGCGAGTCGGAGCCCGCGGATTCCCTCCTCTTCCTCGACGAGATCCAGGCCGCGCCCGAGGTGCTGGCGGTCCTCCGGTGGTTTGCCGAGGAGATGCCTCGGCTCCGGATCCTGGCCGCCGGGAGCCTCCTCGACTTCGCTCTCGCCCGTCACGACTTCAGCATGCCCGTGGGACGGATCTCGTATCGCCACCTGGAGCCCATGAGCTTCGAGGAGTATCTCCGGGCCCGGGGCGAGGACCGTCTGCTCGAACGCCTCGCCGCCTGGCAACCGGAAGCTGAGCTCTCGCCGACCGTGCACGAACGAGCCACCACCCTCTACGAGCGCTTCTCCATGGTGGGCGGAATGCCCGCGGTGGTCGCGGCCGACGTCAACGGCTCCCGGCCCGCCGAGTGTCGCCGGCTCCAGACCGACCTCACGGCCACATTTCGCGATGACTTCGCCAAGTACGCGGGTCGGATGGAGCCAGGAATCCTGGACGGTGTCCTCCTCGCCGTCACCGGTCAGCTCGGCAGGAAGTTCGTCCTGGCCAGGGTGGGAGAGGGGATCAAGCAACACCAGGCAACGCGCGCCCTCGATCTCCTCGCGGGAGCCCGGCTCGTGACGGTGGCGCACCATACCCACGCCTCCGGAATCCCCCTCGGCGGAGACGTGAGCCCCCGGAATCGCAAGGTCGTCCTGCTCGATGTCGGGCTGGTCCATTCTCTCCTGGGCACACCCGCCGGAGCGAGCTTCCCCGGATGGAAGAGCCTCGCACCGGCCGTGCGTGGTCAGCTCGCGGGGCAGCTCGCCGGCCAGCAGCTCCGGGCCCTCTCTCCCGGGAGTGGGGATGAGCCGGTCCTCCACTACTGGCAGAGGAGCGGTGGACGCCCCGGTGAGATCGACTTTGTCGTCCAGGTCGGCCATCAGGTCATTCCCGTCGAGCTCAAGTCGGGCACCGCTGGATCCATGAAGTCGCTCCACCAGTTCATGCACGACAAGCGGCTCGGCCTCGCATTGCGCGTCGATACCAACCCGCCTTCACTCCAGAGCATCACCGTACGGACCACCCTCGGCGACGAGGTGAGCTATCGTCTTCTCAACCTCCCTGGCCACCTCCTCTGGCGAGCCGCCTCCCTCATCGAGCGGCTCACCCCGTCATGAGCGAGAGCCCCACCTCCCCCCGCCCTCGCGCCCCCCGGGGGGCCGAGCGCATCGCGCTCCTGCTCTTCCTCGCCTCGCTCACGATGCTGTTCGTGGCCGGGCTCGGGGCCTGGCTCCTCGTGAAGATTGCACGCGACCTCGAACCCATCGAGCTGCCGGTGGCGCTGTTCCTGGCGCTCCTTCCCTTGCTCGGGGTGTCGGTTCTTCTCGAGCTTGCCTGCCGCGCGGTGCAAAGGGACGCCCTCGAGCGGCTGCGGATCTTCCTGGGTGTCGCCCTCGGCCTGGGTCTGGTCTTCCTGCTCGTGCAGATCCCGAGCCTGGTCGAGCTCCTGTCCCGGCACAATGCAAGAAAAGAAGAGGGGAACCCCCTCTTCGGCCTCGCCTTCTTCCTCGTGCTACTCCACGCCCTCCACGTCCTGGGCGGGGTAGCGGCGCTGATACGCACCACGCTCCGTGCCCGCGACCATGCCTATGACCACGAGCGTTCGGAGCCCGTGCGGTACCTCACGCTTTACTGGCACTTCCTCGATGTTGTGTGGGTGGTGATGCTGCTGGTGATGGGGTGAGGGGAGCACTCACCCTCACCCGGTACGCTTCGGTCACGAGCGGTGACGACAGCTGCTGCTCGAAGGGTGACACGGCCATCACGGTGGCCGGCCGGAAGTTCGACTGCGGCGACAAGGCCAGCTCCACTTCATCTCCCTGGAACGCGAGGGCAGGTCATGGCGCGGATCATCTACTCGTCGCTCTCCGTCACCGATCGGACCAGCTCCGACCCGGGATACGCCGCGTACCACCCGAACCAGAATGCCCGGTGCTGGGGCAGGCGTCTCAGCTTCCTCCCCGCGTCTGACTGGATCCGGTCCTCGAAGAGCTCCCACGCCTCGCCCGTCGTGTCGTGCGCGGTGCGATCTCCATCCCATCGGCCAAACATGAGGCCAGCGGAGTCGTAGACCCGGGCCGCTCCCGACCCGTCGGTGAAGACGACGAACTTCTGGCCACTCAGCTCGCCATGATGGACAGGATGAGCCCGGAGGTATTCGATCTCGATCGCCATGGACCCACCCGCGTCCTGGTCGAAGATCAGACCCAGGATCTCACTCTTGTTCCCGAGGCGAGAATCGGTGATGGCCACGCTGAACATCAACTCGTCGGTGGCGAAGTAGTCCCGGTAGGCGACACCTTCACCGTAGTCTCGCCGGAACCCCGTCCGGAGGGACAGCACCGTCGTCTTCGGATGGCGGCGGCGCCACTCTCCCCAGGTCGTCGTGACGACGCTTCGTCGCACGAGCTGGATATCCCTGCCGACCAGTGGACCGATCACGGGCCGCCCCTGGAGCGTATTCCACAGGGACTGCGTGGCCTTGTCGACCATGAGCTTGTCGGAGCGGTACAGGAAGCCGCTCGTGCCCAGCTCGTAGTGCATTTCGTCAGGAGTGGATTCGTACAGAATCACCGCGCCGCACAGCGTTCAGTAGACGCCGGTCACCTCGATTCCCCCCACCTTGTCGGTGAACATCTCGTGCCAGGCCAGGATGCGCCTGGGATACGCGCGCACATCACCGTTGACCTCGATTCCGAAAACGACGTCGCCATCGCTCAGATAGTCCGCTTCTCCGGCGCTCAGCATCGTCGGCTGGCGCAGGGGAGGAATGCCGTCCTGGACCACGCCGCCCCATCTGACCTCGTCCAGACGGATCGAGGTCTCGCGACTCGAGCTGAAGTACCCCGCGAACCGAGGATCGATCCTCCGGTAGATCACGGACTTCACATCCGCGTACCGGGGGTGTGCGACGATCCTCTGCTGCCAGATCCACTCGAACCACCTGTTGATGTCGCCCCCGATCTTCTGTCCCGTTCTCGCCTCGAGCAGCTCCACGATGGCGTATCGATCGGGATTCGAGGAGACCCGCAGCGCCTCCACCAGCATGGGGACGTAGGCGATTTGCCAGCTCGCGTCGAGGCGGGCCAGCGCCCGGTCCTGGGAGGTGCCGTCTCCTTGCAGCAGGGTCTCGAAGACCTCCTCCAGGTCGAGGTCGGCGGCTGGGATCTCCTGAGCCCTCGCCTCGAGAGCAAGCATGGTGGCGCAGATGGATACGAGGAGGAATAGAACTCTCATGGGCACTCCTTCCGGGAGGAGGAACTGCTCGATCCGGCAGGTGGGGTTCCGCCGTCATGGCGGGAGAACCGCAGGATACGCTCTCCGGTCTCGCTCGGCCAGCCTCTGCCATCGAGTCCAGCTCCGTTTGCTCAGTTTGTACCCCATGCGTCCACCGCCACCAACGCGACGGCGCGCATCGACGTCGGCGCCTTTCTCGAGAAGCCATCGCGCGATCTCCACCTCGTCGTTGTCGACGCAGAGGTGCAGGAGCGTCGTCCCGCCAAGAGGCGTCCCGTGGAGAGCCAGAGACTCGTCGGCATGACAGCCGAGCTCGGAGGGATGAATCGCCTGATGGGTGAAGGTACGGGTCAGGAGATCCGGATCGCGGCGCAGGTGTTTCTCGAGACGATCGATGCGCCCACGGTGGACCGCCATCGGCGGAGTCTCGGGAAGCTCGATGCCGTGGTTCTCGAGGAGCTCGAGGTGGCGCCGAGGCATTGGAGCATCCTAACCAATCTGTCAACTTTGGTTGACAGAAGACTCCTTGCCGGGTACTCTTCCGGACATGAACCCGACGACCCTGCGTGCGCACCTGAAGGCCCTCCGGATGGCGCCCTCCGAGCTGGCTCGGCGCATCGGGGTGAGCCGACAGGCCGTCTCCAAGTGGTTCAAGGGAGGTGCGGAGATCGGCGTCAAGGCGGCCCACTTGCTGGCCGTGAGCCAGGTGCTCAGGGTTCGGCCCGAGGATCTCGCCCGGCCTCTTCCCTGCTTCGAAGGCGAGGAGCATCCGCGTCTCCGGGCCCGCTATCTCTGGGATGCGCTCTACCCCGACCTCGACGACTTCGCCATCGCCCTGCGCAGGCGCGAGCCGCACGCGGTCGCGCGTCTGGTCGAGATCGATGGCCTCTTTTCGGCCGAGAAGATCCTGGGTCAGTGGGTCTGGAAGGAGTTCGATCGATTCAAGCGCTTCATCCACCCCGTCCGCCGCCGACAGCTCGAGACCCTGCGAAAATGGCAAGAACGCGAGAGCCCGACAGCAGCCTAGCCCGAAGGGTGCTGCCCCCGCCGCTGTACCGGGCCGCTACCCACGTGTTTGCCCAGGACATCACCGGCTGCATGCTCGTCGGGGGCACGGCGCTTGCCGGCTACTATGCGGGGCACCGGCGCTCGGACGACCTCGATCTCTTCGTTCTTGACGACGATGCGCACCGGGCCACCGTACTCGCGGTGAGCTCCCTCCGGCGTCTCGGCTGTCGAATCGGCGAGATCCTGAGCAGCGCCCAGTACTTCAAGGCGAGCTGCAACCTCGAGAGGCACGACTTTACGGTGGACGTCGTGCTCGATCCCACGGTCCATGCGCTCGGCTCACCGCTCCTCGCCAAGGACGGGGTCCAGGTGGCGAGCCTCGAGATCCTGCTTTCCCAGAAGGCGGCCACCCTGGTCAGCCGTTGCAGCGAGAAGGACCTCTACGACCTTCGCTGGCTCTTCCAGCAGGATCCAGGTCTGGATCTCGGTGACCTGCTCGCGCTGGGCGCCCGCATCGACGGAGGCCTCACCGCAGAGGGGGCGCTCATCAGCCTCGCCGGCACCGAGCCCCGACTCGCGGCCTGCGGCTTCTCGCTGTCGCAGGCGGACCGTGAGGTGCTCGACGAGGTGAAGGCTCTGAAGAGGAGCCTCGAGAAGGGACTGGAGCAGATCGCCCGGGGCCAGCCGGCGCCGGCAATCGGAAAGCTGGTACGGACGCTGAAGAAGTGAGGGGGGAGCGAAGAGGGTCGAAGCTGCCCTGGAGGGCAACCAATGAGCAGGAGCAACGAACCCTCCATCCGATCTTGAACGCCTGCATCGAGGGGGCTATCCTCATCCTGAGCCCGCAAGCGATCGGCCGAAGCCTCCGTGGTCAGGTCGAAGGACCTCGATCGCCCTGCGGGCTCCAGGTGGGGAGATCGCGGCCGATGATGAAGATCCGGTTGGTGACCCTCCTGGGGGTATGCATCACGGCTCTGGCTTGCGGCGGCTGTGCGTTCCTGATCGGCGGCACGTCGAAGGAAGCGGCCGGCGAGATACGCGCGCCCGACACCGGCCAGCCCATTCTCCCCGGAGAGCTCGACGAGCTGACCCGCGCTCTTGCCGATCGCTACGTCGGCCTCCTCGCCTCCGCCTGCGAGGTCTTGATCAAGGACAATCCAGACCCGGGGCAGCGTCGTGAAGCGCAAGATCTGCTGGTTGACGGCGCCACGAATGTCTACGACATCGCCAGCAACGCCGACGCCTTCACGAGGACACTCGACCTGACGGTCGTCATCACGCTCGTGAGCCAGGTGTGGATCGACGACGACAGAGCCGCCGCCGTGTTCCCGGATCGCGACGAGGTCCTGGTCCGAGCCCTGCACCAGGGCCGGGTTGAGGCCTGGGACCTGGCCGCCCAGGTTCTTCGCCCCGAACAGCTCGACCTCCTGGACTACTTGCTCTGGGACTGGCGGCGACACAATCCCGGAATGGTCCGGACTTCGTTTGTCCGCTTCTCCAACTTTGCCATCGGTCGCGGCCAGGCCGCCATCGCCGAGGTGGCCGCCGCCGGAGGCTTGCTTGGAGGGGTCGAGGCTTTGGCCAGCGGCGGGCTCCTCCTCTCTGCCATCCTCGGGAGCGACCCCGCCAACGTAGGAGAGGCCGGAAAGTCCCTGGATGAGGCACGTCTGCTCACCGAGCGGATGTTCTACATGCTCAAGCGTGCTCCTACCCTGCTACGCTGGCAGGTCGCTGCTGCGCACGAAAGAATCCTCGCCACCCCCGAGGTGGGCAAGGCTCTCGTCGACATGAATCGGCTGACCGATCAGGTCGAGGACCTTCCGGAGAACATCGCGGCGGAGCGGCAAGCCATCGTCGCCATTCTCGACGAGCGAAAGGATCTCTTTGGCGACACCCTGTCGGAGCTCCGAGGCGTCCTGAGCGATGCGAACATGGCCGCCACCACCCTCGATCAGGCGAGCAGATCGCTTGACGAGATGCTGGTGAGGGCAACCGCCTTCATCTCCCTCTTCATCCGTCCGGACGATGCGTCCTCGACCACACCCCCTCACCCCTTCGATATCCGCGAGTACACGGTGGCGGCCGAGAGCCTCACCGTTGCTGCGAACAAGATCAACGACATGCTCCGGTCCTCCGAAGCACTCATCGGCTCATCGGAATGGGATCACAGGCTCCAGCAGGTGAACGATTCCGCCGACGATCGCATGAGGATGGCCGCAAAGCAGAGTGAACAGGTCCTGCACGACATTTTCTGGCGAGCCTGCGTGGTGGTCGGCATGCTGTGCGCAACCGTCATCGTCTGCCTGGCGTTGGCGCTGCTGATCCTTCGCCGACGACGTGGCAGGAAGAACGCCGGCCAATCGAGCCAGGTAGCGCGGATAGAAAGGTAGAAGTCAGATGACGCGACCATGGCTGATGGTTCTCGTGACGTCCATCTGTGCCTCCGGAACGGCCTGCTCCTCATCCGGCATGACCAGCGCCCGGGACCGGATTCTCGCGGACACCGCCGCCGATGGATCGGCCTTGGATTTCGACGTAACGGCCACACACGCATCGTCCGCCGTTCTGCCCCGGTACGATCCCACGGCCACGCTCTCGGGCACGATGATCAGCATCGGGTCATCAACCACCACCAACCTTGTCGCCCGCGTCGCGGCCGAGTTCAAACAGATGTACCCGGACGTCCAGATGCAGATCTCTGCCAGTCTGACGGCGGCCGGCCTTACGGCGCTCATGGACGGTGGAGCCGACATCGTCCCCATGAGCCGCTCGCTCGCTCCGGAGGAGATCAGCATGTTCGCAGCGAGCCGCGGCTACCCCCCCACCGAGATCAAGGTGGCAGCAGATGCCCTGGCGATCTTCGTCCACAAGAGCAGCCCGCTTCAGGGCCTGACTCTCGAGCAGCTGCATGACATCTTCTCGCACGCGCAACACCCGGGCAGGAACTGGATCGAGACGTGGGGCCAGCTCGGACTGGAAGGAGAATGGAAGGACCGGCCGATCGCCCTGTACGGGTACAGCGCTGACGATGGAGCGTACGACACCTTTCAGAGGAAGGTGCTCGATGGAGGCTCCTTCCGGCTCACGGTGAAGGCCGAGCGAGGTGGATCCTCCATCGTACAGGACATCGCTGCGGAGCCTGGCGGAATCGGCTATGCAAGCATCTTTTTTGCGTGCAATCGGATACGAGCAGTGCCGCTCATGGGGATCGACGGAAACCTCCATCATCCCACGGAGGAGGGTGTCGGAGAACGAGAGTATCCCCTGCGCCGCTTCCTGTACATCTGCGTCGACAAGCCTCCGCATCAGGCTCTCACCGGTCCTGCACGGGAGTTCCTGCGATTCCTCCTTTCGCGCGAAGGGCAGCAAGTCGTCGCCGACGGAGGCAACTACTCGCTCGATGCGGCGACCGTGGAGGAGGGCAGGCGCGCCCTGGGCGAGTGAGAGGGTAGGTCCCCCTTGCGCGGCGGCGGGCCTGCCGAGTACGACCGCGGCGCGGATGGCAACGACGAGAACGAGGCGGCGCCAACGTAGTAGGCTGGACGGCAGGAGCAAGCAGGGAGGCCCACATGTACGAGATCCTCGGCGTCATCATCCTCATCCTCGACGTGATCGCGATCATCAGCGTGCTCGGAGGACGCGGATCCGTCGGCCACAAGCTTCTGTGGACGCTCCTGATCCTGATCCTGCCGGTGATCGGCATGATCCTCTACTACCTGATCGGCCGGAGCTCTCTCGACGCGTAGATCGAGAGTGTGCGGGGGGAGGCCGGCCACGTCGCCGAGGCTCGCCTGGAGGTTTTCCTTGATCCTGTTCCAGGCGCCGGCAAGGATCTGCCCGCAGAAAAAGACGTTGCCCGCACACGGGTACTGCACGGCGTCGATTCCCGGCTGGCGGATGTGGATCCCCGGACCGAGGAAGTCCCGTCCCACCACGGGGTCGTCGAGGGCGAGCAGGGCGAGGGCATCCCAACGTCATGCCCCAACGCTCGCCCCGCGACCGGCCTTCCGCCGCGTCCGGAATCAGGCGGCGCCAATTCATTGACAGCGTCAACAACTGGACACACACTGCGATCATGTCCAGGCAGAAGTCCAACGATCCGGCCAGCCTCCTGCGCGAGCACGGTGTCCAGGTCACGGCCCAGCGTTTGGCCGTCCTGCGGGCGGTATCGGATCGACCCCACGGCACGGCGGACGACGTCGCCGAGGTCGTCCGCTCCGAGATCGGAGTCATCTCCCGCCAGGCGGTGTACGACGCCCTGGGAATCCTGGCCGACAAGGGCCTGATCCGGCGCATCCAGCCCGCCGGTTCACCAGCCCGTTTCGAGGACCGGGTCGGCGACAATCACCACCACTTGATCTGCCGGACCTGCGGTCGCACGGTCGACGTCGACTGCGCGGTCGGTGCCACCCCCTGCTTGACCGCCGCCGCCGACTCGGGCTACGAGATCGATGAGGCCGAGGTGATCTACTGGGGCCGGTGTCCCGGATGTCTCGCGGCAGCACCGGATTCGACAGGAGATTGAAGCAGAGACCTTCTCAGTACAACCAACCATCGGAATCGAACATCCGGAGGACTTACGTGTCACAGAACAGCACAAGCAAGTGCCCGGTGATGGGCACCGCCCACCAGGCCGTTGGCGGCTCCGCGAACCAGCACTGGTGGCCGAACCAGTTGAACCTGAAGATTCTTCGCCAGAACTCTCCCCTGTCCAATCCCATGGGCAAGGAGTTCAACTACACAGAGGAGTTCAAGAGCCTCGACTTCGAAGCCCTGGCGAAGGACGTCGATGCATTGATGACCCGGTCACAGGACTTCTGGCCGGCCGACTACGGCCACTACGGTCCGCTCTTCATCCGGATGACCTGGCACGCCGCAGGTACGTACCGCATCGCCGACGGCCGTGGCGGCGGCGGCTCCGGCGCCCAGCGCTTCGCCCCCCTCAACAGCTGGCCCGATAACGCCAACCTCGACAAGGCGCGCCGGCTGCTCTGGCCGATCAAGCAGAAGTACGGCCGGAAGATCTCGTGGGCCGACCTTCTGATCTTCACCGGGAATCGCGCCCTGGAGACGATGGGCTTCAAGACCTTCGGCTTCGGCGGCGGACGCGAGGACATCTGGGCGCCCGAAGAGGACGTCTACTGGGGCCCGGAGCGGGAGTGGCTCGGCGACGAGCGCTACAGCGGCGACCGGGAGCTGGCGAATCCGCTCGGCGCCGTCCAGATGGGTCTGATCTATGTCAATCCGGAGGGGCCGAACGGCAACCCGGACCCGATGGCGTCGGCCCGGGACATCCGTGAGACGTTCGGCCGCATGGCGATGAACGACGAGGAAACGGTCGCGCTCATCGCCGGCGGCCACACGTTCGGCAAGACCCATGGTGCAGCCGATGCCGGCAAGCACGTCGGTGCCGCACCGGAGGGTGCTGACCTCGAAGACCAGGGATTCGGCTGGAAGAACCGCTTCGGCAGCGGCAAGGGCGGCGACACGATCACCAGCGGGCTCGAGGGCGCCTGGACCAGCAATCCGATCAAGTGGGACAGCGGCTACTTCGAGAACCTGTTCGGGTACGAGTGGGAGCTGACGAAGAGCCCTGCCGGTGCGCACCAGTGGACCCCCAGGAACCCCGAGGCGCAGGGGACAGTTCCGGACGCGCACGACCCGTCGAAGCGGCACGCTCCGATGATGGCGACGACCGACATCGCGCTGATCGTCGATCCGGTCTACAAGAAGATCTCCAAGCGCTTCCACGAGAACCCGGACGAGCTCGCCGATGCCTTCGCCCGGGCGTGGTACAAGCTGCTGCACCGCGACATGGGACCCGTCGTCCGGTACCTCGGCCCGTGGGTTCCCGAAGAGGCGCTGCTCTGGCAGGACCCGGTGCCCGAGGTCACGCACAAATTGATCGACGACGGGGACATCGCCGCGCTCGAGGGCAAGATCCTCGACTCCGGCCTGTCCATCTCCCAGCTCGTCTCGACCGCCTGGGCGTCGGCATCGACCTACCGTGACACCGACAAGCGTGGTGGCGCGAACGGGGCGCGCATCCGCCTCTCGCCGCACGCGGGGTGGGACGTCAACGTGAAGTCGGGCGTCTCGACGGTTCTGGAGGTCCTGGAAGGGATCCAGCGGGAGTTCAACGGCTCGAAGACAGGCGGGAAGATGGTCTCTCTCGCCGACCTGATCGTGCTGGGCGGCTGCGCAGCCATCGAGAAGGCGGCGAAGAAGGCCGGGCACGACGTGGAGGTCCCCTTCACGCCGGGGCGCACCGACGCCACGCAGGAGATGACCGACATCCAGTCGTTCGCCGTGCTCGAGCCGACCGCCGACGGGTTCCGCAACTACCTGCAGAATGGCCACGAGATCTCGTCGGAGCACCTGCTGGTGGACAAGGCGTTCATGCTCACGCTGTCCGCCCCCGAGATGACGGCCCTCCTGGGCGGCATGCGCGTCCTGAACGCAAACGCCGGGCAGTCCGAGCTCGGGGTCTTCACCGACCGTCCCGAGACACTGACCAACGACTTCTTCGTGAACCTGCTCGACGTGAACACGAAGTGGCACGCGTCCTCCACCTCCGAGGACGTGTTCGAGGGGCGCGATCGCGGGACGGACGAGCTCAAGTGGACCGGCAGCCGCGTCGACCTCGTCTTCGGCTCCAACTCGGAGCTCCGGGCGATCGCGGAGGTCTACGGGAGTAACGACGCCAGGCAGAAGTTCGTGCGTGACTTCGTGGCGGCCTGGGACAAGGTCATGAATCTCGATCGCTTCGACCTTGGCTGATCCCGGTGGACGGGTCAATCGCTCGACTTCGCCGTCCCGTCGAAGTAGGTCCGGATCACCGGCCAGGAGTAGGTGGCCACGTTGCGACCCAGCCTCAGCCCCTCGATGTTGTCGGCCTGGATGTGGTAGCCGCCCAGGACGCGCGAGATGCCGGCCATGTCGGCGGTCTCGGTGAAGGTGGGCATGCGCAGGCGCACGTCGCAGGACGGGTGCTGGCCCTCCTTGACCATCCCGTCGATCTGTTGTATGACCTCGCAGGCGAAGCCGGCCTCGGTGAGGCTGCCCGCCTTGCGCTCGGACGCCACCCCGAACCGGTCGCTGCCGGTGAACAGCTCCAGCATCTTGGCCGCCGCTCCGCTCACCGTACTGTGGCCCGAGGTGTAGCCCGGAAACGGCGGGGTGACGAAGGTGGCCGGAGAATAGGGATGCCACTTCTCGGCAGGGATCTCCTTGACCCCCTCGCCGGGACCGGCCCAGCCGCGGATCTTCTTGCCCTTGTAGCGCTCGCGGATGAGGGTCCAGGGGCGGGAGCTGTCGTAGCAACGCTTGCTGTCCCAGGAGGCGATGAACGCGTCGAAGCAGACGTTGCCCACCGCGAAGAAAAGCTTCACGTCGGTGTCGAGGTCATTCCGATCCCGGCGCGAGACGTCCTGGGCAAAGCGGAGCCAGTGGCCCGACTGCCCGGTGGAGCGGGGTCCGTCGCGCATGAACTCGACGATGGCCTTCTGCTCCACGGTTAGGTCGGCGTTCATCTCGATGCACTCGTCGATCTCGCGATCAAGCTGCTCGCTGCCCCAGAGTGGGGGCGGTCCGGGGCGGAACTGGTCGCTGCTTTTCAGCGCGAACGGCTTGACCCGGTACCAGTGGGGAGTGAGAAACCCGGGATAGAAGTATCCGCCTTCCCCGTCCGCGAAGGGGAGCTGCTGCCACCGGTCGGGATCGATGACCTCGTCCGGCGAGTTGACGGGCCGGTACATGGTGTAGTCGGAGTAGGGCTCCCCCTTCGATCCGATCTCGTCGCCCCTCTGGTTGGCACCGTCGCCGTCGCGGTACTCGAGAAGGACGCGGGCCATGGTGTTGCCGATCCCGGCGGGAGTGGTCACGTCCTCGGAGTCGTTGCCGGGATCGTACCCCATCTTCTCCATCGCCTCGCAGACCTGGTCCTTGAAGTGGGGGTACTGATCGAGAAGGGTCCGGTACATGGCGTAGGCGATGGCCTCCTCCCTGTTCTCCTGCGTCCTCTCCGAAGGCGGTCGGCGCAGGGTGCCGAGGAGGCGTGTGCTCACCGCCTTGCCGTCGTAGCAGGCCCAGGCATCGAACATCGCGGTCACGGGGATGGCCATCTGGCGGGACAGGATCGTGGGACGGGCCCCGATGCGCTCCACGTCGTTCGCGGCGATCTCCAGCATGATGTCCACCCACTGGTAAGCGGGGGACCGCTGGCCGAGAGCCGCGTCGGGAGCCTCCATCCGGTGGAGGTGGTAGCCGTCCTTCGGCTTGCCCTCGTCCCCCTGCGGAAGGGCCCGGGCGGGCGAGACGGCGAACGTCATCAGGACAACGACACCGAGGAGCGAGAGTCTTGAGCTGTTCATGCCGATCTCCGGAGCAGGGCCATCTCGAAGGACGTTCCTTCCGTTCGCCTTTCTCCGCCGGTCCGGCGGGGGCGGGTGAAACGTGGACCCGATCGTAGTGCAAGGGGGCCATTGCTGTCTGTCGGCGCGATTCCTGATCCGTGTCGGTCAATTCCTACAAGGGAGGTCGGTGACCCGGGGGGGGTCCTGCGGCCTGACCGGTCCGGCCAAAAAAACGTGGCCGATCAAGCCTCGAGGATCCGGTCCTCACGCTGCCGTCTCGCACGGCGTCACCACCGCAATCACCGGAGATCTCGACTGCTATCCGAGGACCCAGTCAAAAACGGCGTCCGGCAGCCAGATCCTCTTGAATCCTCGTCGAGGGTCCGATCGAAGATCCTGGCGGAATAAAGATTTCTTGCCACGGGAGCTCCGATGCAACCACTGATCACGGCCGTCCAGGTCATCATTGCCCTCGGCATTCTCAACGTCTGGCTGCTCCGCACCGGCAAGGAGACGGCGTGGCGTGGTGGCAATGCCAGAAATATGAAGGAGGAGTTCGCGATCTATGGTCTGCCTCCCTGGTTCGCAGGGGTCGTCGGCTTCCTCAAGGTGGCTCTCGCCATCCTGCTCCTGATGGGGGTGTGGGTCTCCGCTCTCACCCAGCCCGCGGCCCTCGGCATGGCCGTCTTGATGGCGGGAGCGGTGTCCATGCACCTGAAGGTCCAGGACCCGCCCTTGAAATCTCTGCCCGCCGCCACCCTGCTCCTACTCTGCCTGATCGTGGCCTTCGCGTAGCGCCCTCGCGCAGAAACTCGATCACGCCCCCGTTTTTCAGGAAAGAATCTTGCCGGCGCTGAGATGGCGAAGAACGCTCCCGGCAACCAGCCTGCCGCTCGAGAGCGCGCCCTGCAATGAGCCCGTCTGCCGGTGATCTCCACAGGCGAAGAGACCAGGGGCAAGATTCGCGGTGCGGTCGAGTGGCTCGAGAGAGCCCGGGGGCTGAGCGGGAAGAGCGTGGCAAATCCGGTACGTTCGAAGCGGACGCCAGGACGAGACCTGGCTCCCGTACCACTCCTCGAGCTGCTCCCTGACCTTGCGGACGAGGGCCTCGTCGAAGTCGACGGGGTCTCCGAGGACGGTGACCGAGAGCAAGGACTTGCCGGGGGGTGCGTAGCCCGCCACCACCTGGCTCGGAAAGCAGAGGTTGTTGATGGGCCCCCTCCCCTCTCCGTCGAGGACCAGGATGGGCTCCCGGAGGGGAGGCTTCTCGACCTCAAAATAGAGGCAGGTCACGCTCCGGGATTCCGGTCGGGGGACGGACGGAACGAGCTCGGACAGGGTGGACCAGGGCACGGCCAGCACTACCGCATCGGCTTCGAGGTCCTCCCCCGACCGGAGCCGGACTCCCGAGGGGCTCACTTTCGCCACTGTGCACTCCAGCCGGAGACTGCCCCGCGGAAGACGACCGGCGAGCTGTTCGGGGATCGCCTGCATGCCGCGGGACGGCAGGACCGCCTCGCCCTGGGAGAACATGCGGAGCACGAACTCGAACATGCGGCTGGAGGTCTCGAGACCGCTCTCGAGGAAGATCCCGCCCAGGAAGGGACGAAAGAACGCGTCGATGAAGCGCGTGCTGAAACCGTGCTCGCGGAGAGAGGAGAGGGTGGTCTTTTCCGGCCGAAGGAAGAGATCGTCCACCGGACCGCGGACGAGCCTTCTGCGCAGGGAGGCCACCTTGAGCTTGTCCCTCAGCGTCGCGAAGGGAGCCCGGAGCGAAGCCAGAGCCGCCCTGGGATCGCGGAAGGGGTCGGCCAGACGATGGAATGCGCCTTGGTAGCGAACGAGAGCTCCGGGGCGGAAGGCGCCCGGGGCCAGGGCCGGGAGGTCGAGGAGACGCTGGCACTCTGGGTAGGAGGTGAGGAGCACCTGGAAGCCGCGGTCGAGGAGGAAGCCCTCGTGCAGATCGGTGCGAATCCGTCCCCCGGGGCCATCCGAGGCCTCGAGCACGGCGACGTCGCAGCCTTTTTCCATCAGGTGGAGAGCGCAGCTCAGACCAGCCGCACCCCCTCCCACCACCACCACTTTCCTCCTGGATGTCCGCGCCAAGGTGAGCTCCGTCTAGCTTCCCTTCCCGGCCGGTTCGACGTCGATGAGCACCTCATTTCGCCGGAGGAAGGGAAGAGTCCAGGGAGGATCGTACGCGGCAGAGCGAGGGATCGAGACGGCACGGTAGCCATGGTCGCGAATCCACCGTCCGAGCTCTTCGGCCTTTTCGCGGAAAACCTCCTCGGAACGGGAGCCGGAGTAGCAGATGACGGCCACCCGGCGCTCGGGCGACTCGGTAATCGACACGCGGGGATCTTCGGGCCGGGGCACGTTCTCGGAGGTGAAGGCGGAGGGGAGGACGAAGCCGAGCTTCCAGCGCGGGTCAGTGCGGCTGGCACGTTCCTCGTCGTCGCTCGAGGTGCTGTCGTCTCTCGAGGAAGCGTCGTCGTTTCCCGGGACGACCTCTTCCTGCAGCACCGGCACCGTCATGGCGATTTTCGTGGCCCCGGCGTTGTCGCCCGAAATGAAGCGGAAGAGGGGGCCGAAGGCATCGCCGCCCGCTTTCGAGTAGTCGCCCTCTCCCTCGACCTCGGCCACCAGATGAGACCGGTACTCCCTGATCTCGACGTTGCCCTCCCGCTCGAGGACGTCGTGGAGGGCCTCTTCGCTCGTGCGAACTCCAAACATGGTGCATGCTCCCGGCACCGACACCAGCACCAGTCCCAGGGCGGTCAGAATGACCCAGCGTGCCAGCATGTTTCGGGCTCCTGACTGACCACGATTGAGCTGTTCTCGGATCCGAAGCACCGTGGTACTCCGACTCGAGGCGGGGCTCATTGCCCTGCTCCTTGCCTTTCGCCGCCGGGAAGGCCGCAGATTCGCCGATGACGACGATCGCGGTCCTCACGTCGCCTTCCGCAGCCTGGCTACCGCACCGACTGGAGCTTTCCTCCTGTTGACCTCAGAAAGAAAGTAAGCGATCCCGGCGGCCAGAACCGGGATCATGAGAGAGGTTGCGATGGAGCGGACGACGCCGAGGAGCAGCGCCAGCTGCAGAGCAGGCAAGGCTGAAACTCGCGACGCCCTCGTCGGCTCCGTCACCGATCCCTGTGAGAAGGCACTCGCGGGACGAGTTCAGCTTGGGAAGCTGACGGCTACCGCTGTAAGTCCATAGGACGTTAAGAGATGGAAAAACGCGCGTTCAAGATCCGCAGTTTCTCCAGCACATCTTGCGAGTCGTTGGGGGCCAAGGGTTTGTGTCGGAGGCGATCAGGGGCCTCCGCGATCGTCGATCCTGTGGTCCTGTGGTTGCGGTTCGAAGCGCCACCCGCCCATCCTACGCAGGCCTCCGCCCGCCTCCGGCTACACGGCGAGGCGCTCGACGCCCTCCTCCCCCACATCGAGACCCGCTTTCTCCTCGCCCTCGACCCCGACTTCTACGTGGTGATGCCCCACTGGATCGAGCTCGTCCTCGCCCACATGGAGCGCGCCGAGCTCGACTTCTTCGGGGCGCCCTGGCACCCCCGCTGGGTCGAGAAGTACCGCTACTTTCCGTGCGTCCACTTCCTCCTCATCGATCTCGAGAGGGTGGACCGCCGCAGCTTGATCTTCCGACCTCCGCTCCTCTCGCCACGCCCCGAAGGCGAGGACAACGCCCCGCTCGCACGGTTGCGCGCCCGCCTCGACGCCGCCGGCAACCGGCCGGCACGTGGCGTCGTGGAACGGGGCGCAGCCTCCCTCAAGCGCAACCTGATCCGGCTTCTCCCCAGCCGGCGCCGCCGCAGCATCGGCACCGCCATCGACACCGGCACGGCCGTGTACCGGATGCACTCCGGAAGATCCGGATGTCGGCACGAGTGCCTGACCCCGGTCTTCCGACCCGCGCGCGATCTGGGCACCCGGATCGCTCCCCGCCTCAACCGATGGATGGAGGCGTTCCTGCCGGACTCGCTGTGCTACGTCCCCCGGCGACCGGGCTGGTACACGGAGAGAGGATTCCGCCAGCACGGGCTTCCCGACGCCACCCAGTCGTGCCAGAGGAACTCCTCCCAGCCGTGAGCACCTCCGCGACCTCGGGAAGTCGATGGCGACCCAGTTCTCCTACAGCATGGACCTCGGGATCGCCAAGCGCGAGCTCGGGACCGAGACGCTCATCGCGGACCTCACGCCCGAACGGGTGGCGGCCTTCTTCGACAGCCCGGCGGTGACCATGCGCAAGAACGGCAAGCCCAAGACCCAGGTCACGATCGACAAGACCCGCCGGGTCCTCCGGATGGCGCTCCAGTGGGCGGAGGAGGACTGCCGGATCGCGAAGGCCCCGCTGTTGCGTTGCATGCCCAGTGGCACGGGCGGGCGGTTCTCGTTGCACGTTCCATGGCACGGACTTCGGGGCGTTCCGGCGCTTGAGGGAGGTGCTGACCGGCTTGGATCGGTAGGATGGCCGGTCG